>Ga0209488_10000679_pt1 | contig 28732 bp, 13 predicted proteins | sample Rivendell_Oct201_8_FD_188349 | JGI IMG/M metagenome (GOLD analysis project Ga0209488, IMG submission 188349) | Vadose zone soil microbial communities from the Eel River Critical Zone Observatory, Northern California, USA -... | ecosystem: Environmental > Terrestrial > Soil > Vadose zone >...
TACTCCACATCCTCCACCTGAGCCGGCGCCGTGCCAAATGCCTTCTGCGCCAAGGCTGCCGCCATGAAAGGGTCGAGATCGCCGTTGAGGACGCCACCCGTGTCGGAGGTCTGCACGCCGGTGCGCAGATCCTTCACCATCTGGTAGGGCTGCAACACGTAGGAGCGGATCTGATGGCCCCAGCCGATGTCGGTCTTGGCGGCCTGGTCGGCGGCAGCCTGCACCTCGCGAATCTTGAGCTCCCGCTCGTAGAGCCGCGCGCGCAAAATCTGCCAGGCCTGGGCACGGTTGCGATGCTGGGAACGGTCGGTCTGGCAATAGACCACGATATTGGTCGGGATGTGGGTGAGGCGGATAGCCGACTCGGTCTTGTTGACGTGCTGTCCCCCTGCCCCGCTCGCGCGCAGCGTATCGGTACGCACGTCGGCTTCCTTGATGTCGACGATGATCCGGTCGTCGATCACCGGATAGACGTTTACGCTTGCAAAGGACGTGTGACGGCGGGCATTCGAATCGAACGGTGAGATGCGCACCAGGCGATGCACGCCATTCTCGCTCTTGAGCCAGCCGTAGGCATTGCGCCCCTTGACTTGAATGGTCGCGGACTTGATGCCTGCTTCTTCACCCTGCGTCTCGGCAAGAAGTTCGACCTTGTAGTCATGCTGCTCGCCCCAGCGGGTGTACATGCGCAAGAGCATGTTCGCCCAGTCCTGGCTCTCCGTGCCACCTGCCCCGGCATGGACTTCAAGATAAGTGTCGTTGGAATCGGCCTCGCCGGAGAGCAGCGCTTCGAGCTCGCGCCGCGCCACTTCAGCTTTGAGCCGGCCCAGGGCCTCCTCGGCGTCCGCGATGGTCGGCTGATCTTTCTCGGCCTCGCCGAGTTCGATCATGGCGAGTTGATCGTCGAGTTCGTGCTCGATCCGCCCGATGGACGACAGCTGGTCTTCGAGCGCCGTGCGCTCCTGCATCACGCGCTGGGCGCGTTGCTGGTCATTCCAGAGATTGGGATCTTCGGCGTCCGCATTGAGCTCCGCCAAGCGCGCATGCGCCGTGTCGAAGTCAAAGATGCCTCCTCAGCAGTACAACCGACTGCTTGATTTCATCGACGAGAGTTTGTGTTTCCGCGCGCATGATGATTCCTGATGCGGCAATTCTTGTTGTGGCATGTCTTATTGTGGCATGCCGCAATCGAACTTGTTTCGATCATGATCTAACGATTGCGTTGCCGTGGCGCAACCCAATAGTCGGGAGCGACAGAGCTTGCAGGCGGCACTTCAGGCCGGCACAAGCCGCTACCACAACCCGCCGGGCCTGCCGGAACCGATCATCCGATCGGCCTCCTGGGACACGCCGATCGGCCGTCCTTCGGCATCGGTCACGCCGACCGTCGAATAGCCGTCGGGCGGTGCGGTACCGGGCTTGAAGGCTTCAAGGATCGCGCCGGTACTTGAGCGCATGCCGGTGCGCGGATCAACGCGAATGAGCTTGATGCCGGCAGGCACGCGGAACGGCACAGCGGGCTTGTCTGCGAGCGCGATTTTCATGAAATCCCTGAAGATCGGCGCCGCCAGCGTGCCGCCACTGGCGCGATCCGCGATATGGCGTGGTTTGTCGAATCCCAGATAGACGCCGACCACCAGGTCGGGCGAAAAGCCGATGAACCAGACATCCTTTTCTTCGTTGGTTGTGCCGGTCTTGCCAGCGATCGGCTTGCCGACTTCCTTGACGGCCGTACCGGTGCCGCGCTGGACCACGCCTTCCATCAACGAAGTGATCTGATAGGCGGTCATTGGATCGAGCACACGCTCGCGGCGGTCGATAAGCGTCGGCTCCGGCTGGCTTTCCCATTTTGTCGCGGTACAGCCTTTGCATTCGCGCTGATCGTGCCGATAGATCGTCTTGCCGTAGCGGTCCTGGATGCGGTCGATCAAGGTCGGCTGCACCTTCTTGCCGCCGTTGTCAAACATCGCATAGGCGCCCACCATGCGCATCAGCGTAGTTTCGCCGGCGCCGAGCGAGAGCGAGAGGTACGGCGACAGATTATCGTATATCCCGAAGCGCCGCGAATATTCGCTGATCAGCGGCATGCCGAGATCCTGAGCCAGCCGCACCGTCATGACATTACGCGAGCGTTCAAGACCGAAGCGCAGCGTCGATGGACCGAAGAATTTGCCCTCGTAGTTTTCCGGCCGCCACACGCCGCTGCCGGTATCGACCTCAAGCGGCGCGTCGAGCACGACCGACGACGGCGTGTAGCCGTTGTCAAGCGCCGCCGCATAGACCAGCGGTTTGAAAGACGAACCGGGCTGGCGCTGGGCTTGCGTTGCACGGTTGAATTGGCTCTGGTCGTAAGAGAACCCTCCGACCATGGCGAGCACCCGCCCCGTCATGGGGTCCATGGCAACCATGCCACCGGCAATCTCCGGCACCTGCCGCAGCCTGTATTGGCCATCCTTGCCGGCGAGCGGTTCGACATAGATGGCATCGCCAACTTCGAGTACCTGGGTCACTTTGGTCGGGACCTTGCCCTTCATGGGCCCCCAGACGGGTTTGGCCCATTTGAGTCCCTCGAGCGGTATGATGCCGGTATCGCGGTCTTTTGAGACGGCGCCGCCCGGCTCGCGCCCAGGCTGGATTCCGATGCGCGCCGATTGATCCGTGACTTCAAGGACGGCAGCCAGCCGCCAGGGCGCAATGTCGCCCAGCGCCTTGACCTCGGCCAGCTTCACACCCCAGTCACCGGCAAGTTCAACCCGGCTGACGGCGCCGCGATAGCCCTGCGTTTCGTCGAAGCGCACCAGGCCCTCGGTAAATGTCTTGCGCGCCAGAACCTGCATCTTCGGGTCGAGTGTGGTGCGTACCGACAGTCCGCCCTTGAGCAGCTTGTCTTCTCCGTAATTGTCAAAGATGTAGCGACGAACTTCTTCGGCAAAATATTCGGCAGCGAAGATGTACGTCCCGGTCGGCCGCTGCGTGACCTTGAAGGGATCCTTCCTGGCGCGGTCCGCTTCCGAGGCGGTAATATGCCGGTCCTCCAGCATGCGATCGAGGACGTAGTTGCGTCGCGCGATAGCTTCGTCGCGCCGGCGGAATGGATGGTAATTGTTCGGGCCCTTTGGCAGGGCCGCCAGATAGGCGGCCTCCGCCACTGTCAGTTCGTGCACTGATTTATCGAAATAAAGCAATGACGCCGCGGCGACGCCATAAGCCCCGATGCCCAGATAGATCTCGTTGAGATAGAGTTCGAGTATCTTTTCCTTGGAGAAGGTGCGCTCGATCTTCAACGCCAGGAGCGCTTCCTTGACCTTGCGCGACATCGACAGTTCATTTGTAAGCAGGAAGTTCTTGGCAACCTGCTGGGTGATGGTGGACGCGCCTTGGGGCCGCCGTCCGCTGCCAAAATTCTGCGCATAGGACATGGCGGCGCGCGCCATGCCGCTATAGTCGAGCCCGTTGTGGTCGTAGAAATTCTTGTCCTCGGCCGAAATGAAGGCGTTGAGCACGAGCTTCGGGATTGCCTGGATCGGCAGATAGAGCCGACGCTGCGCGGCATATTCGGCGAGCAGCGCACCATCCGAGGCGTGCACGCGCGTCATCACGGCCGGCTCATAATCCTGCAGCTGCGAATAGTCGGGAAGCTCCCGCGAGAACATCCACAGCATCCCGCCGCCCACTGCGACACTGCCGAGAAAAAGGATCGTCCCGACGGTAAATGCCCAACCGAGAAACCGCAACAAACGCTTCATGGCCGTTGTCCCCGTCGTCCCCGCCGTCGGTCTAGTCGTCGCCCTATCGGCGGCGTCCAGATCAACCGTCGCGCCGTCCCCTTATCAATGGTCACAAGCCTATGCAGCCATTGTGACAGTTCATGGCTCATATTTACCATGGCGCCAAGCGCCAATACTATAGTGGGATGCTCCAAACCCCCAGCCATCTCGCCATGAATGATTTACCGGGTTTTGTGTTGAATCTGAGACCATTTATACCTCTCCACTAGTTGCGCCCGCTCCGTTGCCCGGAACCGGCCATACGGGTGGTGAAAAATGTATCAATTGACCTCACCATGGCGTCGGCCATCCGCCCGCGCCAGGCGTCCGAAGTCAGAGATTTGACGTCCTGAACGTTCGTCACATAGCCAAGTTCGATCAATACCGACGGAATATCGGGCGCCCGGAGCACCCGGAATCCCGCTGATTTCACCGGCTCCTTATGCAACCGCGTGACGGCGCGCATCTCATTTGCAAGCGAACGCGCGATTTGGACCGAATAGGTTTTGGTTTCGCGCCGCGCCAGGTCAAGCAGGATGTCGGCAACATCGTTGGGCTCGGTAGACAGGTCGAGCCCGCCGATCACGTCAGAATGGTTTTCGTCTTCCGCCAGACGCGCTGCGGCGGCGTCAGAGGCGGTTTCCGACAAAGTGTAGATGGTGGCACCTTGGGCTTCGCTGTCGGCACGGCCATTTTGGCGCGCGGACGCGTCGGCGTGGATTGACACGAACAGTGCGGCGTGACGCGCCCGTGCGAGGTTCACCCGATCGGCCAACGCCACAAAGGTGTCATCGCTGCGGGTCAGGGCGGCGCGGTATTTGCCGGTCTTTTCCAGCTTGTCGCGCAAGGTCTGGCCAAATGCGAGGACAATCGCTTTTTCGGGATTGTCGGCTGGCGCAAGCCGGGTTCCATTGTCGGGTCCACCGTGGCCGGGATCGATTACGATGAGTGGACGCGGATCGCCACCGCTTCGAACATCCGCCTCTGGTTCTTTCCTTGGTCGAGATGGTTCGGATTTGCGACGTTCGAGCGCCGCGGATCGCAGAAATGCCTCGCGGTCGACCGCCGTGAGTTCCAGCACGAGGCGCGCCGGCTGGCCATTGGCACGATCGAGCACAATGGCCTTGTCGACCCGGGACGGACGCGCGAGATCAATGACCATCCGTGACCCGCCTTGCATGACCAGGCCATACCGAAAGGCCTTGATGAGCCCCCGGCCGGTCTCCCCGGTTTTGGCGGGCAACTGAAAGGCCACTTGCGGCATATCGATGATCACGCGGAATGGATTCGCAAGCGTGAACACGCTAAGATTTATTTTGTGACTGAGATCAACCACTAGACGCGTCTGGGTCTCATCCCCTCCAAGCCGGGCATCGATGGCAACGGGAACCTCGTTCGAAAGCGCACTTGCAGCCGCGTCCGCGGGCGCCGAATAAGCCGATCCGCCGGCCAGCCCCCCAAAGTAAAGGGGGCCAAGAAGCGCCGCGGCACAAAATGCAGCAAAAGTTGCTGTGTGAATCGACATCCCGTCCCCCAGGGGCCTTTGATATTCCATTAGGCGGCTATGGTTAATCACCACTTAAGAGAAGCCACCAAAATTCATGTCCTTGCTATCCTCGGCAAGCGGCCGTAATAAGGACAGGCTGACAGTGTTCCGGTCGCGCCGCGTTCGGGCATCCGGCAAATCCCTTGGGGGCGCTGCTTCCCGACGCACGAGGAAGGCGGCTTTAAGGGGACCAGCAGTTCGCCACTTGTACAAAAACGCTTTGTACAGAATCGTTTGGTGCAGAATCGCTTTGTGCGGTATGTGATGTGCACATCAACGGTGGCGGACGATCGGGCCGATGCCCATGTATAGTTCGACCGGTATCGCGCGGGGGCATGGCTCCTGCGGCTGCTTGATGCACCGGTGGTCAGCCCCTCCGGTGACGAGCTGTTCATGTGGCATGTGGCCCGTCAACGGCAGTCAGCTTTGAGGATAGCGGCCGTGCCTTAAGGGGCTTGTTCCTTAAGTGCTCGTGCTTACGGTACTGGTACGTTTGCTTATAGAGCGTGCTTGCGTCTTAGGTTCTGCCGCCCCGTCACTGGGCCAACGAAGCCAACCAACGGGCCATTGAGGCCAACAATTATGTCAACTGCGTGCGTCGAGAAACCGAATCACCATCGCATCCACCGCGCGTCGCCGAGCGACGCTATTTTGGACGGTGCGTCATCGGGCGACATCCTGTCGAGTCTCGCCGCATCGGCCCATCCAATCAACCTTACTCAGGCAGGCGTCATGTGGCGCCGGATCGTGCCGCCCACAGGGCGCCGCGGGCCGAGCGCGTTTGCGCCTGCGGTCAAGAGATTTGTCAATGGCAAACAAAATGCTCATCGATGCGACCCACACGGAGGAGACCCGGGTGGTCGTTCTGCGCGGCAATCGTGTCGAAGAATTCGACTTCGAATCCGCCAATCGTAAACAACTTCGCGGTAATATCTATCTGGCCAAAGTGACGCGCGTCGAGCCGTCGCTACAGGCCGCCTTTGTCGACTATGGGGGCAACCGCCACGGCTTCCTGGCTTTTGGCGAAATTCATCCGGACTACTATCAGATCCCGGTCGCCGACCGGCAGGCCCTGATCGACGAGGAAGAGCGCGCTGCGCGCGCTGCCGATGCCGAGGCCGATCATCGTGCCGGCCGCCGCGCCCAGCGTGAACGTGGCGCGCACCGCAGAGACGAAGCCGTCCAAAGTGATCCGATCGAATCTTCCGATCATGCGGAAGCACCGACGGCTGCGGCCAGTGAGCCCACAGATTCACTTGGTTCACATTCAGTTGGTTCAATTGACGCAAGTTCACCAGGGTCAGATTCGCCTGCCGCAGAGCCACCTGCCGCGGCCGGCCATGGCCACACCCATGAAACGACGCCATATGAGAGGACGCCACACGAGACCACGCCACAACACGAGGCGATCTCCCACGATGAGGTAACGGCTCTCCACGAAATGCCGGCCACCGGCAATTTTGCGCAATCCCCTGCGGCGAATACGCCAATCAATCTCGGCGATCTTGCAACCAGCGCAGCGGCCGAGCCGATGCCGCGCTCGGGCAGCGATGTTCATGGGGAGGAGTATCATCAACGCGAACACGGTCCCCACGATCATCAACACCACGACCATCACCATGATGAAGACAGCGAAAGCGCCTCGGGCACGCTGAGCGAAATCGATCCTGTCGCCGACGGCGGCAATGTCATTGAAGTTTCGAACAATGGCGGCAACGGCGAGGATGAATTCGTCGAATCCGTGGGCGGCGCCGACGCCATGGAAGAAATGCCCGAGCGCACGACCCGCCCGCGCCGGCAGTACAAAATCCAAGAGGTCATCAAGCGCCGACAGGTCATGCTGGTGCAAGTCGTCAAGGAAGAACGCGGCACCAAGGGCGCGGCGCTGACCACCTATCTGTCTCTCGCCGGACGCTATTCGGTGCTGATGCCGAACACCGCGCGCGGCGGCGGCATCAGCCGCAAGATCACCGACGCGCAGGATCGCCGGCGGCTCAAGGACCTCGCACAGGAACTGGAAGTCCCCGACGGCATGGGCGTGATCCTGCGGACCGCTGGCGCTGCCCGCACCAAGATGGAGATCAAGCGCGACTTCGAATATCTGCTGCGGCTTTGGGAGACGGTGCGCGACCTGACCCTGAATTCGACGGCCCCGACGCTGGTCTACGAAGAAGGCTCCCTGATCAAGCGGTCCATCCGCGATCTTTACAACAAGGAAATCGACGAAATCCTGGTCGCGGGCGAAGATGGGTATCGGGAAGCCAAGACATTCATGCGCATGCTCATGCCCAGCCACGCCCAGACCGTCAAACCGTTTCGCGATACGCTTCCGATCTTCACGCGCTTTGGTATCGAGAGCCAGCTCGACGCCATGTTCCAACCCGTGGTGCAGCTGCGCTCCGGCGGCTACATCGTGCTCAACCAGACCGAAGCGCTGGTTGCGATCGACGTCAATTCAGGCCGCGCGACGCGCGAACACCACATCGAAGACACCGCGCTCAAAACCAACATGGAAGCGGCTGATGAAATCGCCCGCCAGCTTCGCCTGCGGGACCTGGCCGGGCTGATCGTCATCGATTTCATCGACATGGACGAGAAGCGCAACAATCGGACCGTCGAGCGCCGTACCAAGGATGCGCTCAAGCACGACCGCGCGCGCATCCAGGTTGGCCATATTTCACATTTCGGGCTGCTCGAAATGTCGCGCCAGCGCATTCGCTCGAGCGTGCTGGAAAGCTCGACCGAGAACTGTCCGCATTGCGGCGGCACGGGCCACTTGCGTTCAGTCTCATCGGTCGCGTTGCAGCTCCTGCGCGCGCTCGAAGAAACGCTGCTCAAAGGCGCGACGCACAATATCATCGTGCGCACCCGCAACGAGATCGCGCTTTACCTGCTCAATCAGAAACGGGCGCATCTGCGCATGCTCGAAGAGCGTTTCCAGATCGCCATCACGGTCACTTCCGATGCCAGCATGGGCGCGCAAGTGTCTTACGTGATCGAGAAGGGCGAACTGGTCCACACCGTCGAAGAGGCCAAGGCCATTGCGGCATCGGTGCCGGCTACCGTACCGCCTGTTGCAGATGATGATTTCGACGACGACGAAGCGTTCGAAGACGAAGACAGTTCCGCAGAGGAAGCCGACGGCGAGGAAAGCGCGACGTTGGTGGCGGATGAACATGGCGCGGCGGCAACGGCCGGTGAAGCGGCCGGGCATCGCATCTCGTCGCACGATGGCGCGCCCCAGGCGGGTGAGCGGGGCAGTCGCCGGCGCCGGCGCCGACGCGGTCGCCGTGGTGACGAACCCCGTGATCAACGCGAGCCGCACGAACGTCCCCAAGAACAGGACAGAGACCAGGACAGTGGTCTTGCCGCGGATCAGCCTGCCGCTGCCCGGCATAACGAGATGAACGGTCAACCAGAACCGGCGGAACAGCCTGGTGAAGTAACGGCCCAATTCCACGCACAGGTTTCCGAGCAGGAGCCCAACGAGGGGCAAGAGCGCGTCCACGCGCAGGACCAAGGGCCGAATGCCGACGCCGACGCAGAAGCGCGGCGGCGGCGGCGCGGCCGGCGCGGTGGCCGGCGCAACCGGCGCGATCGCGAGGACGAAGTACCACAGACCAACGGCACGGCCGCCGGCGCTACGGATGAGTTGCATGGCGCCGATAAAGAGCATCACGTCGATGAGGTGCATCACGTCGACGCGCAGCATCGCGTCGCCGACGCGCAACGCGAGTTTGAACTCGCGCCGCCACCGGTCGCCCAGCCGTCGGCTCACGCGTCGGTTCACTCTTGGGAGCCCGCTGCGGCACAGCCGGTTGAAATGGCGTTGCCGACAACGCAGCCGGAAATGACGACACATGCTCACTCGCCGGTGCCTGAACGGCCGGCGCAGGCCGAAACGACGGTCTCCGCGCATCCTGGGTCCACCCGAGCCATTGAACCTCAAGTCGTTGGACCTCAAGTCGTTGAACCTCAACCGGAGCCCGTGCCCGTGCCGAAGGAACCGTCGCGACGGCGTTCGACAGTACGGGAGCGGGCACCCACGGCCTTCCCTAGCGATACTGCCGCGCCGGTTCCGGACGCTATTACTCCGTTGCCAGAACCTGTCGTGGTCGTGACCAGTTCATCCGACAGCGCAGAGACCGACCGGCCGCGGCGCGCGGGCTGGTGGAGCAAGCGGGCGCTCGGCAAGGGCTAGTGGAGTGCTTCAATTAGCTGAAGGGATCACAAAACCTTTCTTCGTACGGGCGGGTCTTCGGCGGCTTGCGCCGCTGTGCCCGCCCGGCGGGCCGCATACGCGGAAAGATCGGTTCGTGCCCCCTCGCCAGCCCACCCGTGGAGAGAGCCGGGCAGGCACAGCGGCGCAAGCCGCCGAAGACCCGCCACCCCATAGAATCTACGAAAGTCCTTCGTTTAGATGACGCAGCCATTAGCCCGGGGTCGAGCGATCTTCATAAGAGCGTTTACGCGCGTCTAAAGACGCGCCAAAAGCGCGTTTACGCGCGTGTAAAGGCGAGGCATGCCGAAACCCGGGTTTCGCAAGGGCTCAACCCGGGCTACAAGACCCCACAAGTAACTGGCGTCTGTGGGGCCAAATCCTGATGAAGAGCGAATGGGTCGATCGGGACGTTCGGGCGACGATCGATCGCTATGGGCAGCAGGGCTTCGGCGCCGATCTGGCGCAGCGCATCTATACGACACGCCTGCTCGGGCGCGAGCGAAGCCTCGTCCTGCATGGCGGCGGCAACACCTCGGTCAAGATCGTGATGAACGATCTTCTGGGCGAACAGGTCGAAGTGCTTTGCGTCAAGGGCTCCGGTGGCGACATGGCAACGATCGAACCGGCCGGCCTGCCCGCCGTGCGGCTTGATCGCCTGCGCAAATTGCGCAAGCGCGATGCCCTCTCCGATCCCGACATGGTGCGCATCCAGCGCGAAAACCTCCTTGATCCTTCCGCTCCAAATCCATCCGTCGAGACGCTGCTGCACGCTTTCCTGCCGCACAAGTTCATCGATCACACCCATGCGACGGCGGTGCTCAGCCTCGTCGACCAGCCGGACGGTCCGCTCATCTGTGCGGAGCTTTATGGCAACCGCATGGGGCTCGTCCCCTACGTCATGCCGGGGTTTGCGCTCGCCAAGCAGGCTGCCGAAATCTTCGCGCTGCGGCCCAAGGTCGAGGGCCTGATCCTGCTCAAGCACGGCATTTTCACCTTCGGCGACACGGCACGCGAAGCCTATGAGCGGATGATCCTCATGGTCACGCTCGCGGAAGGCCGGCTGACGCTTAATCGCAAATCGGTCTTTGTCGCCGGCAAAATAGCGCAACAGCTCGCGCCATTGAGCGAAGTGGCACCGATCCTGCGCGGGGCCTGCAGCCTCAAGGATGAAAAGACCGAGGGCGCATGGCGCCGGCAGATCCTCGATTTCCGAAACTCGCCTGCGGTCCTCAATTACGTCAACGGCGAGGAACTGGCCCGCTACGGCCGCGCCGGTGTCGCCACTCCCGACCACACCATACGCACCAAGAACTGGCCCCTGATCACGCCCGCGCCGCTGGAATCCAAACCGACGGAATTCAAGCGCGTGACGCAAAAAGCCGCCGCCGCCTTCATCGACTATTACAAGGCCTACTTCACGCGCAACAACGCGCGCGTCGGCGGCATCAAGAACATGCTCGATCCCCTGCCTCGGGTCGCTTTGGTGCCGGGGCTTGGCCTGTTCGGCCTGGGGCGAACCAAGAAAGATGCCGCGATCGCGGCCGATATCGCCGAGGCCGCAATCGATGCGATCACGGATGCGGAAGCGCTCGACCAGTTTGAATCGATTTCCGAAGCCGACATGTTCGACATGGAATATTGGTCGCTCGAACAGGCAAAGCTCGGGCAGGTTATCGAAAAGCCCCTCGCCGGCCAGATCGTCGCCGTAACCGGCGCCGCCGGTGCCATCGGGACCGCGACCGCCAAGGCCTTCGCCGACGCTGGCGCGGAGGTAGCTTTGCTCGATCTCGACGAGACGGCAATTGCGGCCAAGGCCAAGGCGATCAATGCGACCGCGCTCGCAGTGCGTTGCGATGTCACGAGCCCTGCATCCGTCCGCCAGGCATTCGACAAGGTCGCCGCCCACTTCGGCGGCGTCGATATCGTGGTGTCGAATGCGGGCGCGGCCTGGCAGGGCCGCATCGGGGAAGTCGACGAGGAAGTCCTGCGCAAGAGCTTCGAACTCAATTTCTACGGCCACCAGCGGGTCGCTCAAGCCGCCGTCAAGATCATGCTGGCGCAGGGCACAGGCGGCTGCCTCTTGTTCAATGTGTCGAAACAGGCGGTCAATCCGGGCCCGAACTTCGGACCCTATGGCTTGCCGAAAGCCGCAACCCTTTTTCTGGTTCGCCAATATGCGCTCGACTACGGCCAGGAAGGCATTCGCGCAAACGCCGTCAATGCCGACCGCATCCGCTCCGGTCTGCTCAACGACGAGATGATCTCCTCACGCTCGAAGGCGCGCGGGGTCGCGGAAAAAGACTACATGACCAGCAATCTCTTAGGCCGAGAGGTGACGGCCGAAGACGTCGCGCAGGCATTTGTGGCGCAGGCGCTGGCGCTCAAAACCACGGCGGATGTGACGACCGTGGACGGCGGGAATATAGCGGCGGCGCTCCGGTGATGGGGAAATCGGAAAAAACCGCTTCGCTCGATTCCTTTGATAGACTAATTCGTCTAAGTCACGCGCCACCATGTTGCAGCACCATCAATTGGAAGCATGGGCGAAGTAATGTTGTGCCTTAACCGGAAATCGTCTACGGCCTGTGCACATGGCCGAAGAAAACAGTCGTCTATAATGACGAATCCGCCGGGAGAGACCTTGTGGAAAAGCGCGTCAAGCGTCTGCGTGGTAGACTCATACATGTCACCATCGAGGCGCAAGATGGCCAACCTCTCGATTGGCGCTTTTGGCAGTGTGTCCTTGAACCACCCTTCAAGGAAGACCACACGGTCGTCCAAAAGACCATATTTTTTAAAATTGTTCTCGACTTCCTTTCTCGAGACTTTCAGTTGCTCGAAGGTATGATGCCTGTCCCCCGCATCGGCCGCATCGGCCGCATAAATTGCTGCGTTCGGCGGAGGAAGTCCTTGAAAACTGTCGGCGACAAACAGACACCTCCTCGTGTCACCGTGAGCCTCGAGGATGCCCTTCATGTAGATGCACGCGCCACCTCGCCATACGCCGGTTTCAATGAAATCTCCCGGAATATCGTCGAGCAGAACCGTCTCGCACATGTGGCGCAGGCTGCGCATGCGTATGCTGCCAATCATCGTCTGCGCTAGCGCCGGCCAATCGCGGCCCAATGCGCGTTTGTCTGGATGGAATTCCCTGGACGACCAGGGTTGAGATCCCGGATCTCCATAAAGAGTGCCAACAAGGGCCGTCTCCAATAGATTTAGATAACGACTTCTGATGCGGGACATATCGCTCATGAAAATTCCCTGCGTCTCCAATGGGGCCCCTCAATATCAAACAATTGAAGATTGAGAACAAGCCTCGCGACGGACGCACAGAACTACCGAATGGGCCGCATAACCAAATGCAGGCCATCACCGCTCCTGATGGGTTCAATGTGTCGAAGCAGCATGTACTTCCGGGCCATAATTTCAGCCCCTATGGACTGCCGAAATTCGCAACAGCTCCCGCAGCCGGGCCGGCAACTGCGGCGAAGCACCAAGCTCGGCGCAACTCGCCTCCCACTGGCGCATATATTCTTCAGCCGGAACGCCGCTACGGCCCGGCCAGCGGTTCAGCGCGCCCACCGCCTCAACGCATGCGGGAGCGCGTTCGTATTCGGCAAGAACGGCCGGAACCGCCGCCCGTGCGAATGGATTGAGACCGGGCACTTCGATCTCGCCGCGATGATCTGCAAACCATGCAGCGGGGTCGCGTGCGAGGCCCTGTTCGTCGGCGAGGGTGGCATAGCGCTTTATGACATCCGCCCGATAGGTCGCGATGGCGTCGCCGAACGCATTGTCGCCTGTGAACGGTGGAATCTCTTTCCAGCTTGCCGCCAGGCAGCCGAGCCCGCGCAGCGAAAACGCCTCCACTATCGCCTCCTCGAGCCATTGGCATGGAGCCATCGGTTTCGCGTGCGGCTGCCAGCTGTTGGCCAGGACATGGCCGAGTTCATGGCCGAACTGATAAGCAAGTTGCGCCCAGGCCCGCTCGCCGATGTCGACGATGATCCAGGCCATGCTGCTCCCGTCGGGGTGCAGCCAGACCGCAGGCGCCCCGGACGCGTGCCGGTCGACGCGCAGCCGGGTCGGCTGGCGATCGGAAAGAAGGCGGACGCCGTCGAGACATGCGTGCCGCATCCGTTCGACCACCTGATCGGCCGCACGCGGGATCATGTGCCCCCAATCGCCGGCAAGCTCGATGGGCGCGGAAAGCAACGTCTCTGCGACTTCGATGGCTGGAGAAAGCAGCGTCATGGAGCCACCCAGGGCTTGGTGAGCGAAAGGTCAGCGATCACGATGCGACCGTCTGATGGGTATCTCGCGATTCCTAACGAATAATCGGGCTGACAGGTTCCAGAGGCCGCCTGCCTCTTGTTCAATGTGTCGAAACAGGCGGTGTATCCTGGCCTAACTTCGGACCCTATGGCTTGCCGAAAGATGGAGGAGGAACGGGGCTTATCGCAGAACTTCGCTTGCGATGAGCGTTGGACGACAGTCAGCAATTCTCATGTTTGAGTTTGAGGAATTGCAATGGACCAGGAACATTCAAGGGTCTTGAGCGAGAGCCTAGGCTGCATCCAGCCATGCGTTCGGTAGTCGCGATGAACTTTCGGATGGCCTCAATGTCCGTCGCATCAGTTGCGGTATCTTTCCCAAACACTTGATTTGATCGGCAATTCATTGCATCATTCAAAATCGAATGTGCGCTGCAAATCCGTTGATTCTGCGCTCAGAATACAAGGTACAATGTCATTTGCTCCGCCGTGCACTCGGATGGTATTTATGGTTGGCGTAATGCGTTGCTGTGACAGAAAACTCCCAAAAAGGAAGTCCGACCTTCCTCTGAATCAAATTAAATGACTCAAGTGGCACATAAATTGCCGATACATGATGACTGATAATAATAGGCGGGTGTTCGACTGCTTGTTGTATAATGGTGAACTCCACGTTCTGGAGATTCGTCTCCATGAATTGCATTCGGTAGTAGATCGATTCGTCATAGTCGAATCCGACAGCACCTTTAGCGGAAATCCTAAACAGATCGAGTTCGACCCCACGCACCCTGCTATGGCGCCATTTGCCCACAAAATTGATCACGTCATCGTCAGCGACATGCCAAAGACGGACAACCCGTGGGAACGCGAAGCGTGGCAACGCAATGCAATGTTACGTGGTGTTGGTGCGGCTGCCGATTACGACCTCATCTTGATGTCTGACGTAGACGAAATCCCGCGCGCAGAAATTGTTGCATCTGCGAGGGACGATGAGAATCATACGATTTTCTTTTTCCGCTTGAGTTTTTATTATTTTTTTCTAAATTTCAAAAACATCACAGGCCCGGAGGTCAGCAAGATATGGAACTGTGCTGCGATTCGAAGCGAGGCACTCAGAATTGGCCCTCAAAGCTTCCGCAACATCTTGCATCCTGGTGCGCGCGTGTTTGAAGATGCTGGTTGGCATTTTTCATATTTGACTGATGAAGCTGGAATTAAAAGAAAGGTTACCGCTTTCTCTCACCAAGAACTCAACACAGCCTCGGTACTCGCCAAGATAGACATATCGGCATTGGTCCAACGTGGTGCGGACCTCTACGACAGGCCTGGGTATCAATGGGAACTGACTGACGGATCCGACTTACCGCAATGGGTGAAGGACAATCTGCAGAGGCTTGCAGGCCTCTTCAATGGGGGGATTTCGGGCGCCATGCACCTTGATTATGAATTTACGAGTGATTGGTTTTCCACAAACATCAACGCTTGGAACGCGGTTTTTTCCCAAACGGGAGTCGCGCCCTCCAAGGTGCTCGAAATCGGGTCATACGAAGGCAGGTCTACGGTATGGATTATCGAAAATCTACTAACAAGGCCTGGCTCTTCGCTGGTGGCGGTGGATACCTGGGCGGAGGGTGACGAGGCCCATCTTAAAGGTATGAATATTGTTGAGGCGCGGTTTGACCGGAATATTTCCATTGCAAAGCAACGCCACCCCGCCGTTCAATTTGAAAAACGCAAGGGTCAGTCCGCCGAATGCTTGTCAGCCCTTGTTGCTGAAGGTCGGAAAGAGTCATTTGACTTCATATATGTGGACGGCAGCCATGAGGCGCCAGACGTTCTGACAGATCTCGTGTTTGCGTTCCATCTCTGCAAACCGGGCGGCCTGATCTTCTGCGATGATTACTTGGGCGCGATGGACCGCGAACTTGTTGAGGCACCAAAGCTCGCCATTGACTCGTTCTTCGCATGCTTTCATCGAAAGCTACGCATCATTCCAGAGAGATTCTATCAGCTCTATCTATTGAAGATTGCGAATTAAACTGATGAAGGCCTATGACACCAATCTCACCAGCTCAAACCATAATATGAGCCTGCCCAGAAACCATGAAATCCAAAGCTCTGGCCGAGCCAACATTCGGTGAGAGGACTCCGACTTTCGACACTGAATCTTGCGGCAAGTTCTGGTGGGCAAAAACGAATGCCAAACTCCCGCTCCAGGTGCTGGCGGTACCAGGCACAGATCAAGACGTCCTCCGGCAGGTGCTTATCGCCCTGCGCAGTGGTGACGTAATAATTTGGATCCTCCAGTCTCGGGTCATGAGCCCAATCTTCAACCCGCCATTTGACCTCGGTGCTCAACAAGGCCTCGTATAGTTTGCGGCTACGCAACGAAAATCCGCCATTGCCGACGATCGGCCCGCGCCAATAGAGCCCTCCGTCCTTGCGCCACGGAGCTCCAATGTAATCGTATTCCCAGAACGCGTCATCCCAAGCCTGCGGATTGACCGCAAACCCGTCGGCTTGGACAACGAGATTGAAGTCCGTTTTGACCACCCGCGGCATCAAACGCAAACATAACTGGTTGATGTCACTGAAAAAGTCGCGGAAGTCCGGAATCAAGATATTTACAACCTCTATGCCGGGGAGACGATTTGGAAACGGCGCATTACTGAACCAATATAAGGCATCAGCCCTTATGCAGCCTGCTGTGCGCTCGACTGCGCGGACCGCATGGGTCGGATCACGGTTCTCGATACAGCTGATGCTAAGGCTTGGGGCCCCATGCACGACTCCGCTGTCGAGAACTGGCTGGCGCCATGGGGGATCGGCCGGCAGGAAATTCTCCCACGCGCGGCACAAAGTTGCAGAAAGCGCGACGCTCCCATCCGCATTCGCACTCAAGAAGAGGCCGCGAGCCTTGAGGGCAATCCATCGCTGCTGAAGGGGGATAACTTCGAACGAAGTCGCAGTCTCGCGTACCCCGCCTCGAAGCGCTTGCGAGCAACCAGCGGTGCAAACAACCGGCCACTCCTTACCACTATCCGTACTGACAATCCGAGCGTGCCGACCCTCACAGACCAACCTAACATTGGGCGGGCTTGTCTCATGCGGCCCGTGGCGCAATTCACCGGATGCTGGGTCAACGAAAAGGACGCTGCGGTGTACGGTAAACAGGCGCGGCGGCAATTCCGCAGGGTCATCGGTCATCGTTCGGGCCCTCGCACGTCGGATCGGTCCATGATCATTCTCGCTTGTCAATCGTTGGTATTTACGCTTCCGATCCGTCCTGCTCTAGGGACGGGTGACTTAAAACTTGCCATTCGATATTTTGCATTTTACGAGATCAACGTTATTGTTTTTTGTGGATAATCAAGCCGCATTCAAGAAGGGTCGCGTGCCACAACTGGTGCGTCACCTTTGTTAGGGCGGATTCGGTATCTGGAGCGGCTGAGAAAAGCAACAGATGTCGCGCTTGTAGTATAATGAAAAACAGGTACAAAGACCATGCTGGCAACCCCATTACTCCATGACCGGCCCCACTGCGCGCCGGAATTCGAGCGATATCCTGCGCCCGAACCCCACAGTGTTGATGGCTCATTTCTAACAATACGCAGCAGAATTATGTGAGGAATTCAATGCATTTCAGCCTAGTGATTGTAGGGGCGCACGATGGTTCCAAAAATACGGCGATGATTGATCTTGCGAACACAAAAGGACGAGTTCTTCTGATTGAACCAGTTCCATTTCTGTTTGCTCGGCTAGCGGCCAAATATGGCAATAATTCCAACATTATACTTCGCAATATCGCGATTTCACTTGTCGATGGGGAAGGCAGCTTCCTGGCCCCTAGCGAGACAGCCAATACCGTACACGGATGGGGCGATCAGCTGGGCAGCCTGCTTCCAGACCACGCCGCAAAGCACGACGTGCGATTAGTTGATCACATGGAGAGCATCAAAGTTCAAGTTATGCGGTTCGAAACCCTCATCCGAACCGAGAGCATTTCATCAATTGAGTGCCTGCTTACAGACACGGAGGGAATGGACGCTGATCTACTTCCAAGTTTCCCATTTTCGGTGATAATGCCCGAACAGATTATATTCGAGTTCAAACACGCAGATGGAGCTTTCAGGATTGGCAAGAAACTAGGTTGTCTGCTCATCGCTTTGGATATGCTCGGCTATGCCACGCGCGTTCTCGACATGGAAAATATGATCTCCATACGCTCGACTGTTCTGCCGCGGCCTAAATAGCGATCGCAGCGTTCGATGCAGGTAAGAGCTTGTCGGTTCGAAGCATCATCACATGCACCGAAGCTGGACGATTCGCAATCTGGACGTGACTTTCCAAAGCCCGAAATCAAGAACTGCCATTCTCCACCAACTCGATCCACTGGTCGATCGTGTGTTCCCAATCAAACCGCTTTGCGGATGCCCGAATATTTTCGCAAGCTTGAACGTACTCCTTCGGATTATTCCTATAGTAACTGAGACTTTCAGTAACAAATTCTCGATACGCTTGAGCATCCACGGGCGCCGTAATCCCCCCACCGAGCGACGCCAAGTACGGGAAACCCCCGACGGGCGTGCTGATGACCAACCGGCCGGCGGCGGCGGCTTCTATCGCCGGCAAGCCGAAGCCCTCATTGAGCGACGTCACCAGGACCGCATCGACCTGTCGATAGTATTGCGGCATTGCCAGAAAGTGATATTGGCCGGCGGGATTGAAGACGAGGCCCGCCGCTTCGGTTGCCTCCTTGGCCAAGTGGCCACGTTTCCAATCGACCCCTTCGTGATCCTTGCGTTCCATGCTGCCGCCATAGCCGACGACCTTGAGTTCCGATGCAACCGGGGTGAAAAACCTGCTACAATTGACGCCATATTTGACGACCTTTGGAACGCGCTTGATGCCAAGCTCTGCCGATAGTTGTTGCAGGTACTGGCTGATGACACCAAAACCACCAAAACGATCGAACTCTTCCCGAGGACGCGCCTGCAGGGCATGTCGCAAGTCATAATCGCCATGGGCGATGACGACGATCTTTTCGTGCGGAATCCCGTGGTTGTCGGTGAGCGGCCAGGTTTCGCCAGGAATGCTGACCACGCGGTCGTAATACTCGCCCATCATCCGCATTTCATCGCGCCCGTATACACGCGACCAGTCCAGCATGTCCGCAACAATACCTCGCGAATGCAAATAACGGACAAGTTCGGAATGCACTGAACCGAATGCCCATCCGAAACCGACGAAGAACAGGACACGTTTCACTTTTTCGGCGTGAAATTTCGGCAACATGTCCGACAAAAGGCTGGCGACCGGGACTGGCTGCGCAAGAGCGGGTGCCTCGCCTTGAGGTAGTCGGGCCTCAATGGCGGGCGCGCGGTCGCCTAGAAATGTTCCGTAGACCTCGACTTCGGCCAGATGCAGAGCCTCGTGTCGTGGGATTGATATGCGGACAAATCGGCATTCGACAGGATCGGCGGAACTCCATATCAACGGACGGCCGCCGCCGTATCCACCGAATAGCTGCCCAGGCTGGGTGCGGAAGAGCAGTTTCCAGCTTTCCTTATCTTTCGATATCTCCACAACAAGCGGCGATGCGCGCCGCTGCATCCAATCCGGCACGCCTTCGCGATTGAATATTCGGATCCCCTGTATGCATGCAATGCTTCCGAGGTCCACCATCCACCACGGGTCTTGTTCGTGGGCGGTGTGAAAGCCAAACTCCTTCGATGGGTTTCCGTTGACCGCGTTTGCGGCATCCTCTTCAGGGGTCTTGCCATTGGACCATTGGCTCCAGGAGCTTTGCGTGGCTGGCTTGTTAAGCGCCAGGTTCGTGCCAAGTGCCAGGCTCGGTCGTGTAGCATCCGGCGGAAGGACACCGTCGATCGGGCGGGTCGGAAGGTATCCGCGCAGCCGGCCAATTTCCAGATAATGATGTAGCGGATCTTCGAACCAGCCCTCGCTTATTTCCATCGCGGCATCGATGTAACGGTGCGCGTACCATACAGAATCAAAGGTGATTCCGGACCCGCGCGCCATTCTCACCGGAAGGCCGCTGTCGTAAGTCTCGCGCGGCGCCCGCAACAGCGGCGACGCGGTCTTCAAAAGTGCAACTTGATTTGCGGAAATTTCCTTCCAGCGGCCCGCTATCCGCTCGTGCTGTTCCAGCGCTTCGACTTCCGGCAGCCCATAGTTCAATGGAAATAAAAAGAAACGATATCGGATGTCATCGGCGGGCAACAGGTCAATTTCGCGATGATGCGATGGATTATAAAACCCGGTCAAAGGAAGAATGATCGTGTGAGCATCCGATAGCCACGCGGCCAACCACGAAAACGTGCTCACCGCAACCACGATGTGTTTCGCAGATCGGATCAAGTCGAAATCGGCTCGCGCGCCCATGCTGTTGATGAATTCAGCTCCCGGAAAGCGCTGCCGAAGCCGCCGCACATACTCCGAGTCGCCCAATTGGCCGACAAAAACCGGGTTTAACTCCGTCCTGGCAACGACGTCCTCGTAAAAGGAAATGGGGAGGACCGGATAGTGTGCGACGCCGCCAAGAATTTCCGCGGTTCGTATGTTGATCAGCAGGTCCTTGTCCGTCAGCACGCGGGAAGGCGGAGCGCCTTTCGGGAAGATGCCCTTGTAAGCCTCGGGGGGCATCAAAAATTCCATGCGCTGGAGATGGTCACCCATGATAATTCTGACCGAATCGCTTTGATTTGCGATCGCGCAAAGCTCTTGCACGTGCGGCCTGAAAGGGTCCCAACGCCAGAGGTCCACGTTGTCAAAGAAGACCTGGCCATGTGTATCGTCGGGTATATCAATCCCCCATTCGGGCAATGATACATTGACGACTGTGGACTCTCTTATTCGGGCTGCCAGGGTGAGCGCGCCCATATATTGCAACATCTTGTTTGCGAGGTTTCCACGATGGAGTACCTGCAAAACACGTCTCGCTACGAAATTGGTTCCCAAGGTCGCGCTCCCTAACTCGGATTCTTGAAAAGTGTGCGATGAGAATTCACGTTGTGAACAATGGTTATTTCCCTGCCCGAACCTCTTCGCGCCGGCGAATGAAAAAATCGAAATTGTTCTTGATCCGCTGATTGCCCGGGTCTAACTCAAGCGCCTTTTGTCCCCACTCCACGGCGCGATCCATAACATTCAAATGCCACGACGCCAGCGCACCGAGATCGAACAACCGGAATCCCCAAACGTTCCCATCATCCAGATAACTGCCGGTGCGCCGGGTCTTCTCGATCCCATGGGTAGCGGCCCAGAACAGGTTGAGCCAGTCGCCCTGGCTGTGAAGTTCCTCCGCCAGGTCATGCCAGATTTCACGCCGGTGCGGCGCTTCCATTCGCGCCTGTTCCAGCCAAAACATTCTCTTCTCCGGCTGCACGCGTGCCAGGTAGCGCATGGCCTCGGATCGTTCCTCGGTCCACTTTGCCGACGGAAGCGCAAGATAGTGCTGCAACAGTTCGGCGGCCGCTTCATGCCGGTTTGCCCACATATATTCGCGGGCGAGCCAGAAGCAGATCTGCGCGTCGGCCGGTTCTTCCCTGTGCGCCAGTTCCATCAACGGCAGATACTGATTTCGGGTCGCCTTGCCGAGATCCTGTATCTCGCACATCACGATCTGGTCGCTGTTGCTCTCCACTTCTTTTTCGCCAGTGAACACGAGGGCTTCGTGAACCGGCCGATTGAAACGGTATCCCCAACGGTGGTGGAAGTTCTTGGCCATCCAGCCACGCAACGGCGCCGGATCATCGATGCTGTTCCGGTACACCACGCGGTTATAAAGCGCCGTCGTCTCCGGCGTCCATGCTGCCTCCAGCCTTGGGCGCCAGCCCGGCTCGAGGAAACGGTCCATGTCCATGGTACAGCAGACGTCGACGTCCGCCGGGATCAGCGCCATGGCGGCGTTGCGCGCCGTGTCGAAGCGCCACGGCCGGACGGCGATCCGGTGCACCGTCACTCCGGCTTTGGTCAAGAGTTCGACGGTGTCGTCGGTGCTCCCGGTGTCGGCGACAATGCGGTAATCGGCATCGACGGCCGAATTGGCCCAACGTTCGGCGTTGCCGGCTTCATTCAAGGCGATGGTGTAGACCGCGACCTTCAACGACGTGCTCCTCGATCGCTCACGGCTTTTTTACGAGGCCTTACCGGGAAAATCCCGTTATGCCGCGCTTGCGGATGGCAACCAAGCCCCCAAGCAGGTTGGCGCGGTTCAACTCGTAATGACTGTCGAAGAACAATATCTCGGCCATCTGGCCGGCAAGCGCGCTCACGCCCAGCGGGTCGACCGAGCGCGCAGCGCCATACTGCTCGATTTCCCGCAGCAGGCGCTTTGTAATCATGATCTGACCCGCATCCTCGCCGGGCGGCTGCCAATCCAGATCTTCGATGAAATACCACCCACCGTCCGCCAACAGCGGGAACAACTCTCTGAGAGTCACTTGCTGGTCAAACGAGGCGTGGCTGCCGTCGTCGATTATAACATCCATTGAGCCAGATCCGAGCTTCGCGGCTAGACCTCGAAGTTCTTCTCGCTTCGACTGATTACAGACAAAAGATGAAAATCTCTTGCTGTTGAGGCTGGAGAAATCGCCCAGATCGACGCCGATCACATGGCAGAACGGAAAAAAGCTCTGCCACAGCGCCACCGATGGCGCTTCGTTGTGGCTCCAACGCGACAGCCCAATCTCCATGAGCTTTCGCAATGAAAACCGCCGAGACGAAAGCAGCCGATCATACACTCTGGCGTAACAATGGGGCCAACCGGTGTGCCGGTTCTTGTCGGTGTTGAACCGGTCGGCAAGATCGGTGAATGTCGGGAGATTGTTGACCGGATCTGAAAGAAGCGAGATCAGCGGCGCGCTCTGCCCGCCCACGCGTGCGACGTTGCGGGCGGTCCATAAATGAATACCGAATACCCGTTCGTCGTTGAGGTAGTCCGCCAGTTCCGCAATCGGTTGATCGAACTTGTCGACCTCGGTCCAATCAATGGCATTGAAGAACATCGGACTGAAAACGCGTTCCCTGAGTTCGGCTCCAGCGTCCGAGGCGATGTAATCCGACAGGAGCTTAGGTCCAACCTCGCCAAACTCCCAACCCGTCGGCCCGAAGAAGCGCTCGATAGACATTTCGTAAAGCGCCCGCAGATGGCGGCTGAAAGGCGCCGCGTACATCACGTTGCCACAAACGAAATGCTCCTTCCTGTGTCCGCTGGCCCATTGCAGATTGAAGAAATGATCGCCGCGGAATGGAAAGGGCCGGAGCAGGATAACGTCCGCATCCATCCACAATCCGCCATGCTCATAGAGCACCGCATAACGGAAAATATCGCTGAAATACCTGATCTCCGAGCCGGCGAGTACCTTCTCGAACACCCCACGCGGCACGACGTCGGCTGCGGATCGGATATCGACGCCGCGTTCTTTCAGGAATTCGAGCTTTTCCGGCGAATAGGTCCACACCCGCACAGGATGCCCAGCTGCCCGCATCGACGAAGTTGCGGCAATCAAGGTGCGGTGTTCGGCGCCCTCGGAGAGCACCTCGTAAAAGCAATGAATTTGCGGCAGCGCGGCTTCGCCCCGGTAATCCAGGAATGGCGCGATCCGCGCATCGAATTCGCGCGACGAATTGCGCCGCTCGGCCGGTGAACCGGCGGCGCGCAGGAACGGCGCAAGCTTGAGAAACACATCTTCATTCGAAGGCGGCTCGTTCGCATGCGCCGGATCCGCAATTCGAAAATTTTCCCAGGCGCCGCAGGCTTTTCGCGACAGCGTCAGCCGCCCGTCGGGCTCGGCGCAGAGGAAAACGCCGTCGGCTTTCAATCCGACCCAGCCGCGATCGAGTTCAACCACTTCGAACACGGCCGGCGTCAGCGAACCAGCAGGCGCGGTTTGCCGGTCAACGACAAAGCAACGATCCGGCTGAGCGACGATCGGCTTTTGGACATTACCGTGCTCATGGACAATCTGGCCCCGCGTCCCGTGCTTCACGAAGGTTACGTTGAAGTGGTGCCCGCCGTCAGGCCCATGGCGCAGTTCACCGGTAGCCGGGTCGACGTAGAGCCAGGTCTGGTGCTTGGTAAATATGCGCGGCGCCGATGCTTCGGAACGCGCCCCCTCCTCGGAACGCACCTCAGCCGCTGCTGTGATCACTGGCACCGCTTGCTCGTTGCCTTCGACGCAATGTTTTGTTTGCTCGCTTGGTTCAAGTGAAACTTTCTCAGCGGGCGTGCTGCTGCGCGCCGCACGGTTTCGTTTGGCAGCGCCTGGTGTCACATCGCCGTTGGCCAAGAAATCCACCTCCTCGAGCAAGGCGCGAACGTCGGCCTCATCAACCGTCGCTATCCAGGATTCTGCGTCTCCGACGCCATATGAAATCAGCAGGCGCCTGCCGTCCGGGTGCCAGGCAAGCCCGGCTGCGAATTCAATTCCCTTTCGATTGAAAAAGAACGGCCGGCTGATCGCCTGCAGCACACATTTGGTGTCGAACCAGACAAATCGATGATGATAGTATCGTTGATTGGCCCCTGCCCTCCACTGCACTTCATGGATCAGGGCCAGCCATCCTTCATCGAAGGCAATCAGCTGCGTTCCCCCGCGGAAATTCTTGCCCGCGATTTTGGGAACCGTTTGGGCAACCGTCTCTCCGCGCTCATTGACGATACGCGTGGGGTCGCAGTTATAGACAAATCGCAGATTGTCACCGCTGACCTGCGGCATCCAGTTCTTTTGGTGTTCGCGTGGTCCTTCCGGTTGAAGGATGCGCCAATCGGTCAACCGGCACACGCCGGCTGCGGTTTCGTCGATGCGCGCGAGCACCTGCTCGCACCAAGCCTCCGGCGTCAGTTCCCGGAAGCAGGCGTTGCACCACAACACGCCGTGCCAGCCGAAAATGCGCAAATCCTCAAAGCCCAGCGCAAGGCGGCTAACGGGCTCGGGGATGTCGGCCGGCAGCAAAATCTCCACCGACGCCTGGACATCGAGAGTGCTATCGAGCCTGAGCAGGAAGTTCCGCGTACGGATCGGCCCATTGTCGGTCGTCTCATATCTGAGACCATCCGCCGTCAATGTGTAATTGACGGTCCGCTGCACCATCACGATTTCGTTGCCTAATCGCGTAACGGATGGGTTTGTGGACCGATATCCAGCCGGCGCCGTAAAGCCGACCGGGCGCGCCGCGAAGGACGGCATCATGGCTTGGGCGGATTGGTAATAGAAGATCAGGTTCGACCACGCGAGGTCGCGGGGGCCGTTGGAAATCTCGCGATGGAGCGCCAGCCAGTTGCAGGCCGCATACCCACGGTCCTTGCGTGCCGGGTCGGACGAATAGTTCGCAGCGATGGAAAATTCTTCGCGCAGGCCCGCCGTGTAGACGAAGTCCTCCACAAAGAGGATGTCATCGCCCGGGCGCTTGAGCGGCAGGCCCGCTTCGCAGAACAGAACGCTGACATCGTTCGTGCCATTCACGCGATAGTGGTGAGCGAGGTCGTAAAGCGGCTCCGCCCGCGTCGGTCGCTGGTTGAAAGCCGCGAGCGCCTGGCGCACAAACCCGCCTTCGTCGCCAAGCTTGCGCAGGCAGCGCGCTTCCTCGAGGCGGGCGGTCCATGCCTCCTCGACCCAGCCTCCCATGTCGGCGCGCTTGGCATAGGCGGTGGCGGCATCCGCGGTGCGTCCGCCATCACGATAGGACTGCGCCAGATAGAACCAATAACGCTCGTTGCCGGGCTCCTTCTCGATCGCTTCCAGCAAAAGCCTGGCATCGCGCTCGAACTTGTCGACGCGGTTCGATCCACTGGCGTGATCCCGGTACCAGACCCCGGTCAGGTTCTGCGTCCCGCCCGGAACATCGACATATTCGTGCGTCACCCCGTGGTAACGCGCACCAACGTCTCGCCGGACAACGCGCGTGTTCCAATAAGAGAGGCCGGAATCCGAGCGCTGCAGCAGCCGATAACCCGGCCCCTCCAGCCGGTCGCGGAAGCCGTCGTCTTCCACCGCCAGTTCCATGTCGGCGTCGCAGAACAGCAGGTAGTCGTATTTGAGCTTTGAGGCATAGGCGCAGTCGAGCGCGGCATTGCGCGCCTGTTCGAAATTCTTGAATGGGAAACTGTGCAACTCGCCCGGCAGGTTGCGCCTTGCGAAGAACGATTTGATGAAGTCCTGCGTGCCGTCGGTCGAGCCGGTATCGCCGATGATCCAGCAGTGGATGTGGTCCGCCACCGCGCCGAGACAGCGTTCGAGGTTCGCCATCTCGTTCTTGACGATCATGTTTAGGCAGATTTTTTTACCCAAGATCGTTGCCATGTCAGAAGTTAATCAAGTGTTACTCTGAGGAGCTTGAAGTTTAATCAAGTTATAACAGTACCAATTGGCGATCAATAAGTTGTTAAATTGCCTGGGTTTTTCAAACGTTTCGGGTGATCCATCCAACAATATATAAAATTGTCTTTAATTCGTTCACTTCGGGTTTGGGAGAACTTGAACTAAGGTATCGACGTATATGGACAAAACGCCACTTTTCTGCCACCCTGTGTATACAAGCTGAGATGGATTATGGATTGGTTTGCACGTTTTTTTTCTGAGAAACTGAACCTGCTGACCAAGCTGAAATTCGCTCTTGCTGGCTTGCTACGACAGCGAGGGCCTACAGGCTAATTGCGTGTTTCGGGTTACGAGCGGCTGTCCCAGGTGGCGGCCCTGCTGAAGGCAACCCCGCACATGTGAGCTGCGCGAACAGCGCGCGCTCTGCAGTTCGTTGCCGTGCTCCCAATTGGAGCCGGGTGGAATCCTTTTGCCGTTTTTCGAACCGGATTGCCAGCTTCGGCATCATGGTCGCTGCATGGTTGATGAGTCGGACTGCTAGATTCGGTGTCATGGCTTTCGGCAGGTGTATCGAGTATCGGGAGGTAACCTATTGCGTAATCGCCTGATTCGGAACGAAGCCATTGGCATTTTGGCCAGGGACTGCGGGCCTGAAGGATCAAACAATCTTCGACCAGCATCAACTCCAATCCCTCGCGCTTCTGTTCGTCCTCGACCCGAACGCGACCAGCCACGTAATTCGGCCTGCGTGGTCTCCGAAATTCTCTTTGTCGATTGCTCCGTCCCGGATCTGGTGACGATCCGCGCAAACTTGCGGCGCGAGGTGCAGGCCATCGTTCTCGACAACGGGACTTCGGCAGCACGGCAGATCGCATCGGCAATCGATGGCCACGAGGGCCTGGCTGCGGTGCACATCATGGCGCATGGCGCGCCTGGGCAAGTGATCTTCGCAGCGGGCGACTGGTCCAAAGAAACGATAAATCACGAGGATTTCTCGGCGATCGGCAAGGCCTTGCGGCACGACGGCCGCCTGCTGCTGTGGAGCTGCCACGTCGGTGAAGGCCCCCGCGGGCGTAATTTCGTGGACGCACTTTCACGCGCGACCGGCGCGGCAGTTGCGGCGGCATCCGATCGCATCGGATCGCCTTCCCGGGGTGGAAACTGGCAACTGAAGGTGCGGAAGTTTCCTGACGAGCCAGCGGCTCCGCTGACGGCTGCCGGCATGGCGGGATATGCGGGTCTGCTGGCGGACAATTACCTCAGTGTCGCGTTTCCGGTTGGGACCCAGCCGAACAGGTATTTTATCGTCGCGAACCTTCGCGGCGTTCAAACCGTAATCGGCGATTTTACCGTGCCGAAAAGCCCCTTCGCGGGCTCACTCGCCGTCATGGTCAGCGCACATGGGTCATTCGATGTCGCCGGCAGCGGCGACATGATGGCTGCCGCGCAAAGCATCGGCCTTTTCACCCAAAGTAATCCAACGAGCGACATCGCCTACGACACGGAGACAACATCGATATTGGGCCCGGCCGGCACGACTGTTTCGTGCTCGGCGCGGCGGGCATTCGGCCGATGAAAATGTGGCCTCATTCCATTTCTTCACTCGACAAGCATCGGGAACAAATCGCCCGCAAGGCGGCCATGGCCTCGCTGCAGCCCGGCTCGACTTTCAGACCAAATCGCATGACGACCGCTCGTGAAATCGTCTTCATCGATCCGGCAGTCACCGATATTCTTGTGTTGATCGCTGGATTGCGGCCGTACGTGCGACCGGTGCTCTTGGGCGGCCAGTCGACCGCTTTGGCAGAAATCGCCGATGTGATACGCGGCTGCAAAGATCTCGATGCAATCCACCTTGTCGTCCACGGCCGCCCGGGCGAGCTTTGCTTCACTGCCGGCACACTGTCGCTCGCGTCGGTTGATCAATCTGCTGACAGCCTTGCGGCGATCGGTGCCGCGCTGGGCCAGTATGGCGATCTGCGGCTGTGGAGCTGCCACGTGGGCGAAGGCCCGCGCGGGAGTGCTTTCGTCGAAGCGTTATCGTGCGCGACGCGCGCACCGGTCGCAGCGGCGACGGGCCTCGTTGGTGCCGCAGCGCTCGGCGGCGGGTGGGAGTTGGAGCAATCTCGTAACGCCATGATGCTGCCGCCGCTGACTGCGGCGGGCATTGCGAGCTATCCAGGCATATTGGCCAGCGACTACATCAACATAGACTGGACATCTTCTGAAAACCCGACGGGAGGACACTACTATCTTGTTTCAAATTCAATAGTCGTTGGCGAAGTAACTATTCCAAGTCAAGGCAGCGCATTTGCCGGCTCTATAAATGTCTTGGTTAGTATTTCAGGAACCTTCACCGTTACCACGACTGATCCGCCTGGTGCGGGCCAGATTTCGATCTATCACGAAGCTAACAATGGTTCCATTTCAATTAATACTAACGACGTCGATATATTGTTGGGCGCTAACGGTTCGAGTCTGTCCACCCTAAATAACACCGGCGCCACAGGGGCAACGGGCTCGACAGGCGCAACTGGCGCCACCGGCGCGACCGGGGCCACAGGTGCGACAGGATC
>Ga0209488_10000682_pt1 | contig 28680 bp, 18 predicted proteins | sample Rivendell_Oct201_8_FD_188349 | JGI IMG/M metagenome (GOLD analysis project Ga0209488, IMG submission 188349) | Vadose zone soil microbial communities from the Eel River Critical Zone Observatory, Northern California, USA -... | ecosystem: Environmental > Terrestrial > Soil > Vadose zone >...
GCAGCGCAGTTCCCGCAAGCGGGCCGCCGGGAGCGACGGTGGACGTTGAGACCCGAGTGCCCGTCAGCTCCGACGCCGAGATTGTCACGGCGCGCCAGAAGGGACGCGAGCTCGCGGCGCAGCTGGGCTTCTCGCTGAGCGATCAGACGATCGTCGCCACCGCGATCTCGGAACTAGCGCGCAACATCGTCTTGTACGCCAAGCGCGGTGAGATCCTCCTGCGTGCAGCGGAGAGCGGTGGTCGGCCGGGCATCGTCGTCGTCGCCCGCGACGATGGCCCTGGCATTGCTGACGTCGGGCTGGCGATGCAGCCGGGCTACTCCAGTTCCGGGGGACTGGGCCTCGGCCTTTCGGGCGTGCGGCGTTTGATGGACGAGTTCGAGATCGAGACGGCGGTGGAATGCGGCACTACCATCACGGTCAGGAAGTGGCGATGAGGGGCGCCCCTGGTTGACTGGGCCGTGGCGGCAAGGACCAAATCCGGGCACGGCGAGTCCGGCGACCAGTACGCCGTGTTCCCCGACTCCTCGGGAGTTTTGATCGCCGTGGTCGACGGGCTGGGTCACGGGAGAGGCGGCCGTCGCGACCCGCAACAAGCGCCCTCGGTGCTCGGCGGCGGGCTCGACCTGATTGGATTCGCGAGCGCCTGCAACCTATGAAGAGGGACATCGAGGTACGATCCCATCCCGGCAAGGGCATGGAGATCGTCGTGTCGATTCCCCTCCTGCCATGACCGACCAGCAGCGCATCAGCATCGTGCTTGCCGATGACCACCACGTCGTCCGGGAGGGCTTGCGCTCGCTGTTGGAGCGTGAGGGCTTCATCGTCGTGGGCGAAGGCGCGGATGGCGCGGAAGCCGTGGCACTTGCCAAGGCACACGCACCGGACATAGCCATCCTCGACTTCGGAATGCCGAGGCTGAACGGTCTGGATGCTGCCCGGGTGATTGCTGCCGAGGCGCCGCGGACAAGGACGATCTTGCTCACGGTGCACACCGAGGACCAGTACGTGTTCGGTGCCCTGGAGGCAGGCATCAAGGGCTACGTCGTCAAGACGCAAGCCGCAGTGGACCTGGTGACCGCGATCCGCGAGGTCCACCGTGGTTCGACCTATCTGAGTCCTTCGGTCTCGCAGACGGTGATGGAGGCTCGCTGTGGCAAGAAAACTCGCGCAGGTCACTTGACGCCCCGCGAGCGTCAAGTCCTTCAGCTCGTGGCCGAAGGCATGTCTACGAAGGAGATCGCCCGCGAGCTGAAGATCGGGACCAAGACAGCTGAGTCCCATCGCGGCAATGTCATGCGGAAGCTCAACGTCCATGAGACGGCCAGCCTAGTCCGCTACGCCATCCGCGCTGGTCTGACCGAAGCCTAGGCCGGTGGCTTTCCCGAGGAAACTCCTGGGGGTATTTCTGAGCCCGCAGTCAGGGAATCACCGGAGAGACGCCAGGGCTGAGGTCGCTACGTTTCGCGCCTTCTCTCAAACAATACGGGGGGGCCGTAAGAGATGCAGGCAAGAAATGCAGGCATGAGACCACATGGAGTCCTTGCAAGACTCGGGGTCGGCGTTGCACTGACGCTCGTCTACGCAATCGCCGGCAAGATTGGGCTGAGCCTGGCGATCATCCATCCAAGTGCCTCCTCGGTCTGGCCGCCCACCGGCATCGCGCTCGCGGCCTTGCTGTTGTTGGGCTGCCGATACTGGCCCGCGGTTTTCCTGGGCGCCTTCTTCGTCAACATCACCACGTTCGGAACCGTTGCCACCTCCTTGGCTATCGCGACCGGAAACACCCTCGAGGGACTGGCGGGTACCTTCTTGGTGACCCGATTTGCCGACGGGCGGAAGGCGTTCGATTGTGCCAAGAACTACTTTCGGTTCGTTCTGTTCGGCGCGATCGCCAGCACGACCATCAGCGCGAGCATCGGGGTCAACAGCCTCGTCCTGGGAGGCCTAGCGACCTGGGCCGATTTCGACTCCATATGGATGACCTGGTGGCTCGGGGACGCGGTCGGAGCGATCGTGTTCACGCCCCTCGTCGTCCTGTGGACCCAGCAACCACGAATCACGTGGAATGGTCTCCGGAGGCTTGAGGCCGTCGCCCTGCTACTATGCCTTGTGTTCTTCGACATGGCTTGTTTCGGCCCCTCTCCGTGGGGGGTGAAGAACTATCCGCTGACCTTCCTTCCGGTCCCGTTCCTGATCTGGGCGGCGTTTCGCTTCGGCCCGCGGGAGACTGCGACCACAAGTCTTCTGATGGGGGGCATTGCGATCTGGGGGACGCTGTTGGGATTCGGCCCCTTCGTGCCGTCTGCGCGGATGTCGCAGCACGGATCCCTGCTGATGCTGCAAGTCTTCGTCGGCTTCATGTCGGCGATGGCTTTCGCCCTCGCCATGATCGTGCATGAGAACAAGGCGGCGGCGGCAGCGCTACGCGTGTCGCAGGAAGATCTCGAGCAGAGGGTGCTCGAACGGACGGCGAAACTGTCCAAGGCCAACGATGGTCTGCGGGCGGAGGTGGCCGAGCGCCTGCTCGCGCAGAAACAGTTGGCAGAGAGCGAGGCCCAGTTCCGCGACCTCCTGGAGTTGGCGCCGGACGCCATCTTGATCGTCGGGCAGGATGGAAAGATCCGGATCGTGAACTCGCAGACCGAGGCGTTCTTCGGCTTCGGCCGGCAGGAGCTGATCGGCCAGCCCGTGGAGATCCTGATCCCGGAGCGGCTGCGCGCCAAACACATCGCCAATCGCGTCGGCTTCTTCGCCAATCCGCACGTGCGCGCGATTGGAGAAGGCATGGAGCTGTTCGGGCGACGGAAGGACGGCAGCGAGTTCTCGGTCGACATCAACCTCAGTCCCTTGACGACGAAAGACGGGCCGATGGTGTGCGCCGCTGTTCGCGACGTGACCAAACGCAGGCGCACGGAGCACGAGCGGCGAGCCAACGACCGGCTCCGCATCCAGGTTGAAGATCTGTCAAGGCGCACACGGGAGATAGCCACGCTCAACCGGATGAGCGACATGTTGCGGGCCGTGGTAGCGGTCTCCGAGGCCTACCCTCTGATCCCGAAGTTCCTCAACGAGTTGTTCCCCGCCGATTCTGGCGCGTTGTATGTCTTCAATGGTTCCCGCAGTTTCCTGGAAGCGGTTGCCTCCTGGGGGGAGTCACCGCCCAATGAAGAAATCTTCCAGCCGGATGAGTGCTGGGCCCTGCGCCGCGGCCAACGGCACGAACTCAGTGAACTCAAGGCGGGCGCCGCGTGCAAGCACCTGAAGGCACCGCTGCCTCTGCCCACGGTTGCGGTCTGTATTCCGATGATGGCCCAGGGCGAAACCATGGGACTGTTCCATCTGCGCGGCGCGGCCGAGCCGCACCGCGGTGCCGGCGAGGCCCACCTCGGCGAGTACAAGCAGCGGTTGGCTCAGGCGGCGGCCGAGCAGATCGCCGTGGCGCTCGCCAATGCAAAGCTGCAGGAGACGTTGCGCTCGCAGGCAAGTCGCGACCCGCTCACCGGTTTGTTGAATCGACGCAGCTTCGAGGAGTCGCTCGATCGCGAACTCCACCGCATGGCCCGACACAAGTCCCAGCTCGGCGTTCTCATAGGCGACCTCGATCACTTCAAGCGTTTCAACGACCGGTTCGGCCATGCTGCTGGCGACGTTGCCTTGCGCGAGGTCGGCAAGTTCCTGCTGAAGAATGCCCGCAAAGAGGATCTCGTCTGCCGCTTCGGCGGGGAGGAGCTGACGATCGTCTTGGGCGACTGCTCCCGCAAGGATGTCCTGAGGAGAGCGGCGCAGATTCGTGACGGCATCAGAGGACTACACCTGGAGAACGATGGTCGGTCCCTTGGCACGGTCACCTTGTCACTGGGTATCGCACTCTTCCCCGAGCACGGTCAGAGTCCCGAGCAGCTGCTCCGCGCCGCTGACGCGGCTCTCTATAAGGCCAAACGCCGGGGACGGGATCGAGTAGTGCTCGCGCCCGCGGCCCGGGGAACCACAGATCTTGAGATTACTGTCAACGGATCGGCTGAGGCATGACCGTTTAGTCTCTTTCTACAAGCTGGGTCAGAATCTCTTTGGGTAATGTCATGCGGAGTCGACATCCACGAGACGGCTAACTTTGGCCCGCTATGCCATCCGTGCCGGTCTGATCAAGCCCTGAGCCTAAGGCTCCCGCCAAGGGGACCGGACGTTGGGATAGCCGTTGCGGGCGTCGCAACGGCAAAGCGCGTCAGGCGAAGGGCAGTTCCGCGCAGATGCCATCTTAACCGCGAGAGCCGGCGCGATGCCTGCGCGGCACGAATCTGGCCCAAGTGTCGAACGAAACCGCTGCGCGGCAGCTGGCGCCCGCAGTTCCCGGTTCGCGGTTGACTCGGGGGTCATCGCCGCCGCAGTGCGACGACGGCATCACTCGATTTGGCTATGACTGTGAACTGTCCTGCGTCCCCGACAACATGTGGCCGCGGAAGTGCGGTCAGCGCCGCTCAACGCTTCCGCCGTCAGCAGTTGCACCGGCCGTGACGGCGGTCCACTTGCCGGCCGCGACGTTGAAGCCCTGCACGTGGCACTGCCCCTGCTGGTCATTCCAGAGGAGCCAATAGTCACCGCCCGGCAAACGGAGAGAGCTTCCGCAGACGAAGGTCACCTCCCCGACGCGCAAGTCGAGATCTGGGCGGCGACGATAGATCTGCAGTTCGATGTTGACGTCCGGCAGCGCGCCCGGGGGATGAAGGGTCTGCACCCATCCCTGTGCCGGCAACGGGACTCGGCCGACTGAGACAAGACCACTGCCATCAACCCAGAAGCGTCCGGCGTCAACCCAACCGATGCCGGTGGCGCCGACCTCGACGCGATACCAGCCCGCCGGCAACCCCCGGAGCGAGAAGACTGAGGCCTTGTCGGTCTTGTCCATGGTGGCGCCGCGGCTTGTCTCTTCCTGCCAGACGCGCACTTCGGCCGGCACGCGGGCCTGGCCCGGCATCGTCTCGGGCAGGAACGGTTCGATCTCCAACCGACCGGAAGCGGTGGCCGGGTCGAACTGGATCAGCAGATCTCCTGTGTCGGGCAGCACGTCGCCGACCAGAGCCACCGGCAGCTTGATCGCCCGGTTCTGGTGCCGCAGCAGCAGTGTGCTGAGTCCGCTCGGCTGGTTGGGCATTTCGAAGGTGCCGTCCTTGCGCACTGTGCAGGCGTCGAACCAAGGCGCCTGCGCGCCAGCGACTTCGACCGTCCAACCGGAGAGCGGCTGGTCCTTGCTGTCCAAAGCGCGGCCGCGGATGGTTGACTCGCGCCGCAGGTGCGCATCCCAGCTGGTGGTCTTGCCCTCGGTGACGACTACGCGGGCGCGCGCCAGGCCGGCGTCGCTGCCACCTGCGCGCACTTGGATCACGCCCGGCCGCACGTGCGTCGCAAAGCGGAAGTGGCCCTGCGCGTCGGTGCGGGTGCACTGGGCGGGGTGGTCGATGGCTTCGCCCCAGCAAACGGTGCTGTTTGCCTCTGGCCGGCTTTGGTCGTCGAACACGGTGCCTTCGAGCACGGTCGGCGGCGCAGCGTCGGCAACCGCCGCAACGGCGTGGGGTGTCCAGGCGTGATCGGCAATGATCCTATTGAGACTTTCGATCGCCAACCGCTGTTGGGTCTGATCGAGTGCGTGCAGTTGGTCCCCGAAGGTCTCTATGCCGGGTAGGGCGATCAGGGCATCGGCGAACACGGCATACGGGTGCATGCCGCCCTGCATGACGAGCTCGGAGCTGCTGCTCCGGTTGACGAACCGGCTCGGGAGCACCTCGCTTGCTCGCAGTGCTTCCAGATCCTGGCGCTGCTTGGCGAGAGGGGTCGTAAACAGCTTGTCTTCGACTACCACGTCGAAGTTCTTGGCGACCTTGTCGTCCCTGCTGGAGCCGCCCTCGACCACGACCCGCTCGCGTGTCCCGGCGCGAACCTGCACGCTGCGGAACATCGGCTGACCCTCGACCAGGAGCGCCATCGTCATGGCCGACACCTTGCCCCGCCACTGCGCGCGAGCGAGGCCATTGGCGTCGCTGGTCGCGGGCACGCGATCGAAGGCGCAGCCGGGCGGCGCGAGCAACAGTTGCGTTCCTTCAACCGGGAGGCCATCGCGGTCGCGCACTTCGATCTCCAGGTCGAAGGTGAATGGATGCAGCAGTGCCGGTTCGACGGGTGCGGCGGTTGCCAAGGGAAGTCGTTCGATGGCTCCGTCTTGCGCCGGCCCGGCAACGGTCGTCGTCGCGCCAGCGATTCGGACCGGATCCTGACCCGTCGCGAGCAGCGGCGTAGGAGTCGGATCACCGCCAAGAGAAAGGACCAGTACGACGGCAGCGGCGACGGCGGCCGTTCCCAGGGCGATCTTTGCGGTTGGTCCCATCAGCATGGTTCCCGTGGTCAGAAGCGCCGTGGTGGCGAACGGCGGAAGGCCTATGGCTGCGGCCAGGGCCGGTTGCCATCCGCGACGGCCGCCCTGGGCTCGATCGAGTCGCGCGCGCAACTGCTGCAGACCGCGCTGCAGCCTGCTCTTCACCGTGGCAACGCTGATGCCGGTTTGCGCGGCGATCGCCTTCGGCGGTAGGTCGTCGAAGTAGCGCAGCACGATGGTGCTCAGGTAGGGTTCGTCGAGGGTGAAGACGGCGGCGGTAACCGCTTGCCAGGCCTCGCGTCGGGCGGCGACGTCGGAGGCGGATTCGACCTGCTCGGGTCGCGCGACTGCGCGTTCGCGAGCGACTCGATGACACTGCTCGCGGTGGTGCTGAAAGCAGAGGTGGCGAACGACGGTTCGGAGCCAGGCGCCGAGGTGGTGCGGGGGTGGCTGGCGAATCGCGCGGTAGATCGCTTCCTGGATGACGTCGTCGGCCGCGTGGCGATCTCCGACCAGGTCGCAGGCGAGGCTGCGCAGGGCGCGGGTATCGGCGCGGAGCTGGTGCTCGAGGTTGGCGAGGGAGTGCACGGTGGGCGTCGGTGGCTGGCAAGTAGACGCCGCGGAGCCGCATGAGGATGCACTGGACGAAACGAAACTTCAGCTTGCTCGGACCCCGAGCGCGGTCAGCACTCTTGAACGAAGCCGCTGCTTGGCAGCTGGCGCCCGGGTTCCCGGCTCACGGCTGACTCGAGCGTCATCGCCACGGTGCTCCTGCCCCGTCGTCGAGGGATTGCGATGCTTGGTGCCACCCGCGATTCAGATCGCGGACGGCTGTCCGCTTGCGAAGACGGCGCGGAACCGTACCGTGACCGCCCAGACAAGGAGTCAGCAACATGGCCCAAGGAATCATTCGCGTCGGCCCACGAGCGACACTACTTGCCGTAGGCATCGCGGCGACTGGGATGGCCCAGCAGAACCTGTTGGTCAACGGCAGCTTCGAGCAAGGCCCGAACATCGGTGCCTACCTGACTGTCCAGAGCCCGTCGACAGCGATGCCGGGATGGACAGTCTTCACGGGCAGCGTCGACATCAATGGCGCGTACTGGCAGGCATCCGACGGAGTTCGCAGCCTGGATCTCGACGGCCTGTCTCCTGGCGGAATCCAGCAGACCGTCGCGACGACACCTGGGGCACTTCATGAGCTGCGCTTCGATATGGCGGGCAATCCGGACACGCCCGAAGTGAAGCGCATGCGCGTAACGGCGGGGGGCCGAAGCCAGGACTTCAGCTTCGACTCCACGGGCCACAGCTTGGCGAGCATGGGCTGGACCTCGATGAGCATGCTCTTCACCGCCACGGCGTCGACGACCACGATCGAGTTCGTGAGCCTGATGCCGGCAACCTCCAGTCGTGGGCCCGCTCTCGACAACGTTCAGCTTTACAGCGTCTTCGGCACCTTGGTCCCTTTCGGCACGGGCTGTCCCGGCACGGCGGGCGTGCCGCAGTTCACGACGAACCAGCCGCCGCGCGTCGGACAGCCGTTCAGTCTGATCCTGAGCAACCTGCCCTACGACCAGTTGGCGGCTGCGGTCATCGGCTTTGCCGTCGGCGGCCTGCCAGACCCGATCGCCGACCTCTCATCGCTGGGCATGACCGGGTGCTTTCAGTATGCGTCCCTGGACGTCCTGGACGTCATACCGAGCACCGGCGTGTTCGGTGTCTACGTGTGGGGACGTATTTTGGGCAACGACCCGTCCCTTGTCGGGCTGCCATTCAGCGTGCAGTTCGTGATCCGCGATCCGTCTGCGAATCCAGCGGGCCTGATCTGCACACGCGGCGGGCTTGGTGGTGTTGGCAGTTGAACGAAGCCGCTGCGCGGCAGCTGGCGCTCGCAGTTCCCGGTTCGCGGCTGACTCGAGCGTCATCGCGGCCGTGCTCGTGCCGGTGACGGCCCGGTCGCTCGACGATCACATCACCATCGGTCGGCGCTGATCTGCGTCGACGCGCTGGGGTCGCTGCAGGGAGGGAGTGGCGACCACGTGGTGGAGAGCTGCATTGCGGTGCCCGCAGTCCCGCGTCGATGAACTACAGGCCAGGCTGGATGCGACCGAAGTTGGTGGACACGATGCCTGCAGCATTGGCCGATGCGTCAGCCACGAAAAACTGAGAAAAGAGAATCAGCCCAGCAAGAGAGGCCTGCGATGGGATGGACAACAAGTGTGCCGCGGTTCCAACACCGTCTGTCGTCAATCCAACGGTGTTTGTCGGGCTGAAGTACTGCCAGCAGTTGGGCATCCCCAAGGGAGTAAGCGACACGGGAAAGGGCAGGGGGGCGTCCCACCCAAAGGCCAAGATCGTGAATCGGGCGGGCAAGGCGTTCGAGAGGACGATGCCAACGGTGGCGCCCAGCTGGGAAGATCCTGAGAACCCGAGGACAGGGCGCGTTCCCGCACTCCCTGGGCAGCTAATGCCCAACCAGCTCAGGTCCGCCAATTCGGCGCAAACGCGGACTAGCGGAGCGTGGTTCAGGGGTCCCCCGGCGATCGGATCAGGCCCCTGGAACTCGGACAAGATCGTCTGCGCTGGTTGAGAATTCGCCTCGACGCGGCACCTGGCGCCAATTCCGGCAGCGCCCCCGGCATTGCTGGACACCATTCCCGAGGTTCGGATTTCGATGAGAAGGTTCCCAATCCCCGGGGTATAGAGAAATGGAGTCTGCAACCCGACTTCTGCCCACTGGTCCCGACGATGAGGCCACGCGTAGTCGTGCGTTTCCAGAACCACCTGAGGTGGCGTCGTGAAGTTGTTGGCGAAAACAGTGTTGAGAGAATCTGCAGCGGTATGCGCCATGCGTACCCGAATGGTCGAGTAACTCATCGACCCATCGAGAGTCATTGAAAAGGCAAGCCCGGTGATGTGGACCGGAGCGTTCTGAAAGCGGAACCTCGAAACGAAGAACTGAGTAATACGCGTTGGATTCGGCGGCTGGGAGTCGGATTGCCCCAGAGGCTCGGCAACTGGCTGAAGCGTCGATTGGAGAGGGTCGCTTGTGAAGCTGTAGAAGCAAGTCTGGCTTCTCAGAGTCGGCAGAAGCAGCGCGGAAAAGCCGAGAGCAATCACGATGGTCTTGAGCATGGGATTCCCCGAGCCTTGGTTGATGGGAGGCGTCAAGGATGCTACCAGGGTTGCTGGCAGAGGGGTGGTCGCGCTCGCGCACTGGCCGAGGGTCACGGCTGGGGCCTGTTAACCAGGAGAGCCAGCCGCGATGCCTGCGCGGCGCAAATCGGGCCCGAGTGTTAACCATGGTTAACGCTCTCGACCCCTCTCGGAGAGTTCGAGAGTCGTCCGGCCCGGGCACCGGAAAACTGGCCAGCGTTTCGACCGGGGGACCCGCTCTCGCGCGACCAACGGGATTCGCGGCGCCGGCGGCCACCAGGCCACGCACCGCGCCACTCCGGGGCCCGGAGCCGGCCTCGGCGACTCCCGCCGCGACCGACCCGTTCACCGCCGCCCCGCCTCTGCTGCAACGCCGCGGCGAAGATGGCTCCTCGAGCAGGACTCGAACCTGCGACCCGCTGATTAACAGTCAGCTGCTCTACCAACTGAGCTATCGAGGAACGCGCCTCCGGGATCGACCGGAAGGAGGGCGGAACGTTAGCCCGCGACCGAAGCAGGTCAAGAGCACAGGCCATCCCCTCGGCGCAAGCATCGCGCCCGCCGGCAACGTATGGTCCAGACCATGACCGCAGCCACCACGCGCCCGCTGCCGTTCCTCACCGCCGTGCTGCTCGCCGCCTGCTCCGGCGGCCCGACCACCGCGCCGCCGCCGCCGAGCACCACGGCGCTGCGCGGCGGGGCCCAGCCGTGGGCGCCGCCGCCGACCCGGACGGTGGACGTGGTCGACGACTACCACGGCGAGAAGATCGCCGATCCGTATCGCTGGCTCGAGAACCAGGACGGCGCCGACGTGAAGGAATGGGTCGGCGCGCAGAACCGCGTGACCCGCGCGTTCCTCGACGCCGTGCCCGAACGCGCGGCGATCCGCGAGCGGCTGCGGGCGCTGTGGAACTTCCCGCGCTACAGCGTGCCGCAGCGCGCCGGCAACCAGTGGCTCTACTCCAAGAACGACGGCCTGCAGAACCAGTCGGTCTGGTACATCACCGCTGACCCGGCCACCGACGGCAAGGTGCTGCTCGATCCCAACAAGCTGTCGGCCGACGGCACTGTGGCGCTGGCGAACACCGTCGCCGACGAGCAGGGCCGGCAGCTCGCGTTCGCCACTTCGGCGCGCGGCAGCGATTGGATGGAGTGGCACGTGCTCGATCTGGCCACCGGTGTGCAGTCGGACGACAAGCTCGAGTGGAGCAAGTTCGCCGGCGCGGCGTGGACCCACGACGGCAAGGGGTTCTTCTACCAGCGGTACCCGGCGCCCAAGGAAGGCCAGGTCTACCAGGCGCAGAACCGCATCCCGCAGTTGTGTTACCACATGGTCGGCAAGGCGCAGAACGAGGACCGCATTGTCTATGAGCGGCCCGACCAGCCGGATTGGGGGTTCGCGCCCGCGGTCAGCGAGGACGGGCATTTCCTGGTGATCGGCCTGTCGGCCGGCACCGACACCAGGAACCGCATCGCCTATGTCGACCTGCAGCAGGAACCATGGACGGTGCAGCCGCTGCTGATGGAGCTCGACGCCCGCCATGACTTCCTCGGCAATGACGGCGACTCGTTCTATTTCCGCACCGACAAGGACAGTCCGAAGGACCGCATCGTCGCGGTCCTTCGCCAGCAGCCGGCGCCGGCGAATTGGCGCACGGTCGTGCCCGAGGGCAAGGACGCGCTGCGCTCGGCGCTGCTGGTGCGCGACACGATCGTATGCCGCTACCTGAGCGACGCGGCCGACCGCCTGCTGCTGTACGGCACCGACGGCAAGGCCGCCGGCGAGATCGCCCTGCCCGGGCTCGGCACGGTCGGACAGCTCAGCGGCCGGCGCAACCACGACGACGTGTTCCTGCAGTTCGTGACCTTCCTGCAGCCGCCGACCACCTGGCATTACGACGTACAGAAGAAGGAGCTGAAGGTGTTCCGCCAGCCGAAGCTCGACTTCGATCCGGCGCCGTTCACGGTCGAGCGCGTGTTCCCGCAGAGCCACGACGGCACGCGGCTGTGCCTGTTCCTGGTGCACAGGAAGGGCCTGCAGCTGGACGGTTCACACCCGACCTACCTCTATGGCTATGGCGGCTTCGACATCGCGCTGTCGCCGACGTTCAATGTGCCGAATCTCGTATGGGTCGAGCGCGGCGGCATCTTCGCCATGGCGATCCTGCGCGGCGGCGGCGAATACGGCCAGGACTGGCACAAGGGCGGCATGCTCGGCAACAAACAGAACGTGTTCGACGACTTCGTCGCCTGCGCCGAGTACCTGCAGCGCAATGGCTACACCAGCAGCAAGAAGTTGGCGATCGGTGGCGCCAGCAACGGCGGGCTGCTGGTCGGTGCGTCGCTGACGCAGCATCCCGAACTGTTCGGCGCCGCGATCCCCGAGGTCGGCGTGCACGACATGCTGCGCTACCAGAGATTCACCATCGGCTGGGCCTGGGCCCCGGAGTACGGCTCGGCCGACGACGCGACGCAGTTCCAGTGGCTGCGCCGCTACTCGCCGCTGCACAACATCCAGGCCGGCCGCGATTATCCGCCGACCATGGTGATGACCGGCGACCACGACGACCGCGTGCTGCCGGGCCACAGCTTCAAGTTCGGCGCCACGCTGCAGCAGCAGCAGGGCGGCAGCGCGCCGATCCTGCTGCGCATCGAGACCGACGCCGGCCACGGTGCCGGCAAGCCGGTGCAGAAGCAGATCGACGAGGCTGCCGACCGCTGGGCGTTCCTCAGCCGCGCGCTCGCCGATTAGTCCTGGCTCAGTCGCCTTGCCCCGGCTGCGGCACCAGTTCGTACAGCCCGTGGCTGACGGCGCGCAGCCGGCCGCGCTGCACCAGGCCGTCCCACACTTCCTGCGGGTACTGCTCCGGCGGCAGGATGCCGCTGATCCCCGAGCTGCCGCCCTTGGTCATCGGCTCGCGGCCGAGTTTGGACTCGTCGTCGAGCCGCGCCAGCTTGAGGCGTTTCTTGAACGCCTTCATCGCCCGCGTGAAGGTCTCTTTGGTCAAGGAGCCGTCGGCATTGCGTTCGATCAGGTTCCGTTGCTCGCCCGGTGCATGCATCCGGGCGATCGTAGCACGCGCGCTCAGCGGTGCACGCCTGGCGCTTCCATACCGGTCTTGGCCACCCAGTCGACATAGCTGCCGGGGTAGATCACCGGGGCGCCGCCCTGGCTGCAGGCGCTGACATCGAGCACGCGGTTGCCGAGGCCGCGCAGGAACGTGCGGTCGTGCGACACGAACAGCATCGCGCCGTCGTAGTCGCGCAGCGTCTGCACCAGCATCTCCTTGGTCAGCAGGTCGAGGTGGTTGGTCGGCTCGTCGAGCACCAGGAAGTTGGGCGGATCGAACAACATCAGCGCCAGCACCAGGCGCGACTTCTCGCCGCCGCTGAGCACGGCGATGCGCTTGTCGACGTCGTCGCCGGAGAACTGGAAGGCACCGAGCAGGTTGCGCTTGCTGCCGATCGTCGCCAGCGGGAAGCGCTGGTCGATCTGCTGGATCACCGTCAGCTCCGGATCGAGCACCTCGAGCGACTGCTGCGCGAAGTAGCCGAGCCTGGTGCTGAGGCCGACCTTGACGATGCCGGCGTCCGGCGGCAGCGCGCCGGCGACCATCTTCAGCAGCGTCGACTTGCCGGAGCCGTTCTGGCCCATGACGCACCAGCGCTCGCCGCGCTTGATCTCGAAGTCGAAGCGGTCGTAGACCACGCGGCTGCCGTAGCGTTTGCTGACGCCTTTGAGCATCGCGACGTCGTCGCCGGAGCGCGGCGGCCTCTGGAACAGGAACGGCACCACCTCGCGCCGCTTCGGCGGGTCGACGCGTTCGATCTTGTCGATCTTCTTCTGCCGGCTCTGCGCCTGCGCCGCCTTGGCGACGTGCGTGCCGAACCGGTCGATGAAGCGCTGCATCTTGGCGATCATCGCCTGCTGCCGCTCGTAGGTGGCTTCCTGGTGTGCCGCGCGGTTCTTCTGCTCGCGCTCGAGGAAATCGTAATCACCGGTGTAGCTGATCAGTTCACCGCCGTCGACGTCGACGATGCGCGACACCACGCGGTTCATGAAATCGCGGTCGTGGCAGGTCATCAGCAGCGCCGCCTTGGTCTGCTGCAGGAACTCTTCGAGCCACAGGATCGATTCGATGTCGAGGTGGTTGGTCGGCTCGTCCATCAGCAGCACGTCGAAGTTGCCGAGCAGCACCTTGGCCATGCCGACGCGCATCTTCCAGCCGCCCGACAGCGCCGCGACATCGCCGTCGATCTGCGGGTCGTGGAAGCCGAGGCCGTGCAGGATCTCCTTGGCGCGCGCCTCGAGCTCGTAGCCGCCGAGGTGCTGGTACTGGTTCTGCACCTCGCCGAAGCGGCTCAGGATGCGGTCGAGTGCGTTCTGCTGCGCCGGATCGGCCATCGCCAGCTGCAGCGCCTCGAGTTCGTGGTGCAGTTCGCCGAGCTTGCCGCTGCCGGCGATGGTCTCGTCGAGCACCGAGCGGCCGCTCATGTCGCCGATGTCCTGCCGGAAATGGCCGATCGTGACCCGCTTGGGCACCGACACGTCGCCGAGGTCGGGGTGCTCCTCGCCGGCGATCAGCCGGAACAACGTCGACTTGCCGGAGCCGTTGGGGCCGACCAGGCCGACCTTCTCGCCGGCGTTGAGCTGCAGCGAGGCGTCGACGAACAGCACCTGGTGGCCGTGGCGTTTGCTGATGTTGGTCAGCGCGATCATGGGTGGTGGGACTGCGGCAAGGGCGCGGCAGGGTAGCAGCCCGGCTGTGCGCGCGCCGCAGCGCAGTTGCGGTTGTGCCGCGCAATCGCCGTCGCCGGATCGGGGTCAGTCGCGTCGGGGCAGCGCCGCCGCCAGCTTGCCGGACTTCAGCAGCTCCAGCTTCCTGGCCAGCCGCGGCAGCGCGCGGCCAAAGCGCATGCGCGCGGCGTCGCTGTCGATGCCCATGCGTTCGCCGATCGCGGCGAACGGCTGGCCCTGGTACTCGCGCCACAGGATCAGGTTGCGGTCCTCCGGTTCGAGCAGTTCGAGCGCCAGCCGCACCCAGGCGCGGGTCTCGTTGCCGGCCGCCGCCTCGCTCGGGTGCGTGACGCCGCCGCTGACGTCGTCGAGGTAGAGCACGCTGCGGTCCTCGACCGGCGCTGGCGCCTCGCGTCGCACGTCGCGCTTCTGCGCCTGGTCGTGGTCGGCTTGGCCGCGCAGCACGTTCTCGACCATCGTCGCCAGCAGCCCGCGCAGCTGGCCGCGGTCGGACACGACGAAGCGCGGGCCGCACTTCAGCACCTCGAGCAACGTGTCCTGGACGATGTCCTGGGTGTCGTGGCGGCGGCGCAGCAGCGGCCCCATGCGGCGGCGCACCTTGTCGGCGATCCAGTCGGCGTCCTGGCGCACGAGTTCGGCCATCGCCTCCTGGTCACCGGCGTGCCAGCGGAGCAGCAGGCTGCGGGTCTGGTCCATGTCGCGCTGCGGCGCCGGCGGGACGCCGGCACAACGACGGCGATTCTGCGCCGCTGCGGCCGGCTGTCAAACGGCGTTTCGGTCACTTGCCGGCGTCGGCAAAGCGCCAGCCGCTGCCGGCGTCCTGGCCCGGCAGCTCGGCGCCGAGTGCGGCGCGGATCAGCGCGATCGGGATCGCGTTCTGCTGCAGCACGGCGTCGTGGAACTGCTGCTCGCTGCGCTTTCCGGGGCCGACCAGTTCGTCGTGCAGCGCGCGCAGCTGCAGGCCGCCGAGCATGTAGGCGCACTGGTAGAGCGGCCCGTAGCTGCCGCCGACCGAGCGCCGTACCTCGCCTTCGGCGGCGGCGCGCTCGTGGCCGACGCGCTCGACCAGGTAATCGACACACTGCGGCGCGGTCCAGCGGCCGAGGTGGAAGTTGAGCGAGAACACGATGCGCGCGCAGCGATGCTTGCGCCAGTACAGCATGCCGACCTTGTCCTCGGGGCCGCGGGCGAAGCCGAGCGCGTACAGCCGCATCTCCCAGTACAGCGCCCAGCCCTCGATCCAGAACGGCGTCTCGAACATCGAGCGGTAGCCGTGCCAGCGCGCCTGCGAGTACTGCTGCAGCCAGTGGCCGGGGATCAGCTCGTGGAACACGGTCGCGCGTGCGAAGTGTTCGTTGTTGCTGCGCAGGCTCTGCAGCTTCTCCGCCTGGCTCATCGCCTCGGTCGGGTACGACACCTGGATGGTCTCGCCGCCGAGGAAGAACGGGTTCACCCGCTGCGCCGCCGGCGACATCATGCTCATGCGCCAGCACTCCTTGCACAGCTCCGGGATCGTGATCAGCTGCCGCTGCTCGACGAACGCCACCGCCTCGCGTGCGAGATCGCGCACCAGCGCCGGCTGCCGGCCGGGTTCGACGTAGCGCTGCTTGACCAGCTCCAGCGCCTGCTTCCAGTCGTCGCCGCAGCCGAGCGCCTGCGCCGCCTGCTGCATCTCGGCGTCGCAGAACGCGAATTCCCTTTCGGCGATCTGCACCAGCTCGGCCGGCGTGTACGGGATGCGCTCGAACTCCAGCTCGTGCAGCAGCGCCGCCTCGCCGATCGGATCGCCGACCAGGCTGGCATCGCCGGTGCGGCCGTCGACCAGTTTCTGCTGCACCGCCTTGTGCCAGCGCTCCAGCCCCTCGACCGCTGCGTGGTGCGGCGCGCGTGCCCACCAGGAGAACTGCGGGTCGTAGCCGTCGTGGAACTGGAACCACGCATCGAGCTGCCGGCGCAATGCGTGCAGGCGCTCGAGCGCCCGGCGCGCGACCGGCAGCGCGATGCCGTCGTGTTTGCCCGCAGCCAGCTCGCCCTCGACCGCGGTCACCTGCTGGCTGATCTGGGCCAGCGTAGTCGCCGCCGCCTTCGGATCCTGGTCCTGCAGCGCGCGCTGCTGTTCGCCAAGGGCCGTGATTGCCGGCGCGAACGGCAGCAGCGGCGCCACTTCGCCATCCTGCCGCTCCTCTCGCTCCAGCACGTCGAGGTCGTGGCGGCAGTGCCCGTGCAGCAGCTGCCAGTCGATGCTCGCATCGCGACCGAGCGTGGTGAAGTCGAGGCCGTCGAGCGCCGCCAGCTGCGCGCGCAGGAACGTGCGCAGCCGTTCCCGCCGCAACGCCGACATCGGCACGTCGTAGCGGCGGTCGAGGTCGTTGCGGTCGGCGCGGAAGAGTTCGATGCGCTCGCGCAGATCGGCGAGCGGCGCCGGCGCCTGGGCGAACAGGCCGGCGATCAGGAGGGCAGAGGGCAGCAGCTGGGGGACGCGCATGCAGCGCCGATCCTACGTACAAGGTGCGATGGTCGCAGCCTTTGTCGGCGAGCATCACTCGCGCAGGTGGCGCTTCAGGCAAGGCGGGACTCGATCGCCAATGCCACGTGTCGATCACCGTCCCGGGTCGTAGCCATCGCGCAAGGTGCGACGTGCACACGCGCGGACGAACAAGTCGGGGTCGGTACCGGCGAGTTGTCGGAGCGCGGCGCGACACATGAGGTCAGGATCGCGGCAAGTCAGCAGGGCGTTGCACGCAGCAGTGCGGACCGACCACTCCGGCGCGCGCAGCGCCGCGAGCATGTCGATGCAGTGCAGGGGGATGGGCTGCTCCCGGCTCGGGCTGGTCGTCGCCACCTGCCGCAAGAAGTCGCGCATGGCAGGCTGGCAACCCGGTGCGGTCGCCACGATCCACGCACCCTGGTACAGCCAGCAGCGGCCAATCTGTACGTGCAGACGTGGGGAGACGATCGTTGCCTGCCGCAGCTCGGCCGCGAACGTGGGCAAGTCAGCAACAGCGATCGGTTGCAGCGGTGCCACCTGCCGCGCAATAGCGAAGGCCAGTACTTGCACGCTGTCGGCGGGGCCCTCGACCAGGGGCAGCAGCAGCTCGACCCGCGTGGGCGCCCGCGCGGGGCGGCCCCAAGGCGGAAGCCACAGCCGATGCAGGCCTTCGAGCGCCAGCAACGAAACGGCTGGCCGAGCCGGGGTCAGCAGCCGGACGAGCGGGTCGACGATCGGTTCGCCGGTCAACGTGATCGCGGTGAGCACGGCGTTGCGTTCCGCAGTGAGGAAGATCTCGGAGTCTGGGCCGCGACCAGGACGAACGGCTGCCGTCCCGTTCGATTGCGCAGCTCGCTTGCTGCGTGGATCGCGCTGCGCGGAAGGTTCGGCGAACCGTTGCAGATGGTCGATCAGCACGTCGCGGGCCTTGCGCACACGGCGCGCCATCTGGCCGATGCCGATCAGACCGCATTCGCGGAGGTCCACTTCGTCGCTGGCCAGCAACTCGCGCAGATACGGCAGTTGAGACTGACCGACGGCGCCGAGCATGCGGGCGTAGTCACGGTGCGGTTTGCTCCCGAAGTTGCCACAGCCGGCACCCTGGTACGATTGTTCCCGCTGCTCGATCAGGTGCCAGCGCCCGATTTCGGCATGCAACTCGGACAGCAGTGGTGCAAGAGGCTCCGTGTGCTCACAGAGGAAGTCGGTCCAGCGTGCCAGCGTCCCATCGCGCAACAATTCGCCAGCTCGATCGGTGAGCACAGGTACGAGCACCGCGGGCTGACGCAGCGTCGTCTGCAGGCTCTCAGGCTGCGGCAATTCTGCCTCGCGCAGCATGACCTGCAGAGTTGCGAGGTCGTCGGCCGTGGAGCCATGCTCGAGCATGAGCTCGACGAAGGCGCGGAGATCACGTAGTCGTGGCTTGGGCCACTGGCGCTCCCTCTTGCAGGCATGCATTTCTGCCAACGCGTTGGCACGTACCGTGGCTGCGACTTCGGACCAGGTCTGCGGCTCGATCGCGAGCAGCGTCGCGGTAGTTGCAAGGTCCTGCGGCAACCGTCGGCATCGCGCCAGCAGATCGGGAACGTAGCTGGTCGCATCAGGCAGCGCGACCAACTCGGCGAGCACAGCCTGGGCACTGTTCGGTTCGATCTGCTCAAGGGCCAGACGTACCGCCTGAGGTGGCGGCCCGGTAATGCTGAGCGCGGCGATCGCAGCCGCCCGGTCGCCTGCCACGCACGACAGCAGCGGCGGCGGGCACGTCGATGGGTGAAATCCGGGATCACGCCACTGCGCGAGCGTCGCTCCGAGGAACGTCGGCTCCTGCGCGCGGCTGTCGCTACCGATCAGTACCACGAGGCTCGCGCTCAACGCGCGAACCACCAAGCTGCACGGACGCAAGGGCATTGCGGCCGCGCCCTGGCAATCGCCAGGCCAGCTCGCCGCTCAGATGCGCGGCGCCGCGGCGCGGATCTTCTCGCTGGCCTTGTCCGCGTACTTCTGGAAGTTCTTCACGAACAGCCCGGCGAGGTGCTTGTGCTTCTGGTCGTACGCGGCCTTGTCCTTCCAGGTGTTCTTGGCGATCAGGATCTCGCTCGGCACGTTGGCGCAGGCGGTCGGCACCTTGAGGCCGAACACCGGGTCCTCGGTGGTCTCGGCCTTCTGCAGCGAACCGTCGTGGATCGCGTCGAGGATCGCGCGCGTGTACTTGAGCGACATGCGCTTGCCGACGCCGTGGCCGCCGCCGCTCCAGCCGGTGTTGACCAGCCAGGCCTGCGCGCCGGTCCTGGCGATGTGCGCCGCCAACAGTTCGGCGTACTTGGTCGGATGCCAGACCATGAACGCGGCGCCGAAGCAGGCCGAGAACGTCGCCTCGGGTTCCTTGATGCCCATCTCGGTGCCGGCGACCTTGGCGGTGTAGCCGCTGATGAAGTGGAACATCGCCTGCTCGGGCGTGAGCTTGCTGACCGGCGGCAGCACGCCGAACGCGTCGCAGGTCAGGAAGATCACGTTCTTCGGGTGCACGCCGGTGCACGGGATCTTGGCGTTGGGGATGTACTCGACCGGATAGCTGCAGCGCGTGTTCTCGGTGATCGACTGGTCGGCATAGTCGACCACGCGCGTCTGCCGGTCGTAGACCACGTTTTCCAGCACCGCGCCGTAGCGGATCGCGGCGTAGATCTCCGGCTCGCCCTCGAGCGACAGGTTGATGCACTTGGCGTAGCAGCCGCCTTCGATGTTGAACACGCCGTCGTCGCTCCAGCAGTGTTCGTCGTCGCCGATCAGCGCCCGGTGCGGATCGGCCGACAGCGTGGTCTTGCCGGTGCCCGACAGGCCGAAGAACAGCGACACGTCGCCGCTCTTGCCTTCGTTGGCCGAGCAGTGCATCGACAGCACGCCGCGTTTGGGCATCAGGTAGTTCATGATCGTGAACACGCCCTTCTTCATCTCGCCCGCGTACTGGGTGCCGAGGATCACGAACTCGCCGCGCTCGAAGCTGAGGTCGACGGTCGTGCTGCTGCTCATCTCGTTGGTCAGTGGATTGGCCGGGAACAGCCCGCTGTTGTAGATCACGTAGTCGGGCTCGCCGAAGGCCTGCAGCTGCGCCGTGGTCGGCCGGATCAGCATGTTCCACATGAACAGCGCGTGGTAGGCGTTGAGGCAGATCACCCGCACCTTGATGCGGTACTTCGGATCCCAGCCGCCGAAGCCGTCGACCACGTACAGCTGGTCGCGGGTGTTGAGGAAGTCGACCGCGCGCTGCCGGTTGACCAGGAAGGTCTTCTCCGACAACTTGATGTTGACCGAGCCCCACCAGATGTCGGCGTTGGACGGCGCCGCATCGACGATGCGCTTGTCCTTCGGCGAACGGCCGGTCTTCTCGCCCGAGCGCGCCGCCAAAGCACCGCTGCTGACCAGCTCGCCTTCGCCGCGCAGCAGCGCCTGCTCGTACAGCAGCGCCGGCTCGGCGTTGCGCAGGACGTTGGTGACTTTGATGCCGTACTTGGAGAGATCGAACGTGGGCATGGCGGAGATGGGCCGGACGAGATCGGGCCGAACGAGTGTAGGAGCAGAAAGCTACTAGGCGCAGGCCGGTGCAATCCAGCCTGTGGCGGCCGGCGGCAGGCGGCACGCCGGTGCGCTTGCCCTTCTGCCGGTGCCAGCGGTGGCTGGCGGCCAACGCAGGTCGTGTCCTGTTCTTGGCCGACGGTGCGTGCAGCAGTTGCTCGCCGGCGGCTGTTCGGCGATGAGTGGCAATCATGGCGGCAAGCGAAAGACGGTCGGCTCGCGCGGTCGCAAAGCCGGTCGATTGGCCGGGCGTGGAATGTGCCATGGCGCGCGCTCGGCCCTTGCGCCGCCGTTGCGGATCCGTATCTCAACCAGGCGATGGCAAGCTCTCGTACGGGTGACGGCGCGCGCCGCCGGCGCTACTGGCTGTTCAAGTCGGAACCGGAGGTCTACTCGTTCGCCGACCTGCAGCGCGACCGGCGCACGTCCTGGGGTGGCGTGCGCAACCACCAGGCGCGCAACCTGCTACGCGACGAGATCAAGACCGGCGATGGCGTGCTGTTCTACCACAGCAGTACCGACCCGCTGGCGATCGCCGGCATCGGCAAGGTGGTGCAGGACGGCCACCCGGACGCGACGCAGTTCGACGCGCGCAGCGAGTACCACGACGCCGGCAGCGATCGGAACCAGCCGAAGTGGTTCGCCGTCGACATCGCGCCGGTCGCGGCGTTCAGCCCGCCGCTGCTGCGCGATCAGCTGGCGGCGATGCCGGCACTGGCGGCGATGATGCTGCTGCGCCGTGGTGCGCGGTTGTCGGTGCAGCCGGTGACCGAGGCCGAGTGGCGCGCGATCCTCGAGCGGGGCGGCGTGGCCGAGAACTGGTGATGCGAGGGTCCGCGTGCCTGTCGCTGCTGCTCGCAGCGAGCTGCGCGCCGGCCGATGCGCCCGGCTTCGATGCGCCGGTGGCGGCGCTGCACGACGCCATCGCCGATGTCTATCTGGTCAGCAACGGGCCGGCGACCCGCGGTGGTGACGGCTATCTCGCGCGCGTCCGCCCGGGCGGGAGCATGGAACGGCACTGGCTGCAGGGCGGCGGCAACGGCGTCGTGCTGCACGCGCCGCAGGGCCTGGCGCTCGACGGCGAAACACTGTGGGTCGCCGATGGCGCCGTGCTGCGCAAGTTCGACCGCGGCAGCGGCCGGCCGCTCGGCGCAGTCGAGCTGCCGGGCGCCAAGGAGCTGCGCGGCCTGGCCGTCGCCGCCGACCACGCCGTCCATGCCGCCGACTTCGGCGGCAGTGCGATCTGGGTGGTGCCGAAGGACGGGCCGCCACGGTGCTTGGCAAAGGGCGAGGAACTGGGCCAGCCGACCGCGCTGGTCTGCACCTCGGGCGGCGTGTACGGCGTCAGCTGGAGCGGCGCGTTCTTCGAGATCGACCACGAGGGCCGCCGCACCGAGCTGCTGCAGGCACCGACGGCGCAGCTCGACGGTCTGCTGCGGCTGCCCGACGGTCGCTGGCTGTGCAGCAGCCGGGCCGGTCGCTGCCTGTACGTGTTCGATCGGCAGGGTGGCGTGCGTGAACGGATCACCGACCTCGACGGTCCCGGCGGACTCGGCTACGACGCCGGCCGCAGCCGGCTGCTGCTGCCGCTGCGTGACCGCAACGAACTGCTGGTGCGCGGCGCACAGTGAGCGACCCTGCTGTCGCTCCGGACCGGTGCCGGGCGGTAAGATCGCGCACCATGCGGCCACCGCGTGCGGCGACCAAGGAACAGACCAAACCGAAAGTCGACACCTCCCTGGCGCCGCCGTGGAACGTGATCGTGCACGACGATCCGGTGACGCTGATGACCTACGTCACCAACGTGTTCATGCAGGTGTTCGGCTACCCGCAGGACAAGGCGCAGCGGCTGATGCTCGAGGTGCACCGCAGCGGTCGCTCGGTGGTGTGGACCGGTGCCCGTGAACGGGCCGAAGTCTACGCGCAGAAACTGCAGGCCCACCACCTGCTGACCAGCCTCGAAGTCGTGGACGCCTGACATGTGGGTAGCCAGGGCCGAGGACGGTTTCCTGTTCGGCGGTCTCACCGGCAACTACGTCGACACGCTGCGCGCCGTACCGATGCTGCTGGAGAGCAGCGATCCGCGCGTGCGCGAGCGCCTGCTGCCCGACACCTATGACGACCCGGAGGAGGAACGGCAGTGGCGGCAGCATGCCACGCCCGAACTCGAGCGGTTGTTCATGTCGCGCTGCCAACTGGTGCGGCGTGATCTCGCGGCGATGCAGCAGGAACCGGAGGCCGAGAGCTTCCTGCTGCGGATCGCCGATGGCCACGTCAGCGCCTGGCTGTCGAGCTTGAACGCGGCGCGGCTGGCGCTGTTCGCGCTCAACGACCTCACGGCCGAGCACATGGAGCGCGATGGCTCCGCCAGGGTGGGCAGCAAGCAGCAGGAGGCGCTGCTGCGGATCCATTTCCTCGCCGAAGTGCAGGGCGCGCTGCTCGACGACCTCGATCTGGTGGAACCGCGCGACGACGCAACACCGCCGGGTGCGTGACCGCGGCGGCGCGCCGATCAGCGATTGCCGCGGCCCTGTTGTTCGGCCTGCCCGGCCTGTTCGCCGGCGCGCTCGGCAGCCTCCTCGGCCTCGCGTTCGGCCGCCTCGGCTTCCAGTGCTTCTTCGTCCTGTTCTTCGACCAGCTGTTCTGCCGGGCCGGCGCTGCCGAGACCGGGCACGTCGCCGAGCACCGAACGCGGGCCGCGCAGGTCCTGCACGGTGAACGCCAGGATCTTGCTCTGGTCGCCGTGGCTGATGCGAACCGCGAACTGACCGGGGCGAACCGCGCCGCCCCCGCGTCCGCCGAAGAACCCGGCGAAGTCGCCGCCGCCCTGGCCGCCCTGACGCTGGCCACCGGGACCGCCGGGCGCGCCGCCCTGGCGTTGGCCCCAGCTGATCGTGTGGTAGCCGGCCTTGTCGCTGCCTTCGCCGGTCCACAGCACCTTGCCGGCGGCGTCGAGCACCTCGATCTTGGCCTTCGGCTCGCCGTCCTCGCGCAGGTAGTAGTGGAAGGTCGGCGCCGTGAACGGATTGGCGACCGACCAGTTGCGGGCGCCGACGCTGCCGCCGTTGAACGCGCGCCGCAGCAGCGCGCCATCGCTCGGCGGGAACACGTGGAAGGCGCTGGCCAGCACTTCGTCGCTGAAGTCGACCAGGGCGCTGCCGTCGAGCACCCAGATGCCGCGGCCGTGGGTGCCGACGATCACCTGGTTGGTCTTGTCGTGCACCAGCAGATCGTGCACCGCCACGCGCGGCAGGCCCTTGCCGAGCGCGGCCCAGTTGCCGCCGTCGTCGACCGATACGTAGGCGCCCATCTCGGTGCCGACCAGCAGCACGTGGGCGTTGTGCGGATGCTGGCGCACGACATTGATCGGCTCGTTCGGCAGATCGTTCTGGATCGGCCGGAACGTCTCGCCGCCGTCATCGGTGCGGAACAGCAGCGGCTTGCGCAGGTCTTCGCGGTAGCCGCTGAAGGCGACGAAGCAGGTGTCGACGTCGTGCGGCGAAGCCTCGACGCGCGACACCCACAGGTTGCGCACCTCGGGCGGGAACGTGGCGGTCAGATCCTGCCAGCGGCAGCCGCCGTCCTTGCTGGTCCACACCTTGCCGTCGTCGGTGCCGACCCACAGCCGGCCCTCTTGCCGCGGTGACTCGGCGATCGTGGTGATCGTGCAGTGCGGCACGTTGCCCTTCTGCTTGTCGGCATCGTTGGTGGTCAGATCCGGACTGACGGTGCTCCAGGTGTTGCCGCGGTCGCGGCTGCGGTGCAGGTACTGGGTGCCGAAGTAGACCGTGTGGCCGTCGTGCGGCGACAGCAGGATCGGCGACATCCAGTTGCTGCGCAGCGCCGGGCTGCCCTTGTCGGCGCGCGGCTTGATGCCGCGGGTATCGCCGGTGTGCAGGTTGCGCCGGCTGACGGCGCCGAACTGCGACTCGGAGTAGACGACGTCCGGGTCGCCGGGATCGACCGCGCAGCAGAAGCCGTCACCGCCGTTGATGCGGAACGCGTCGGCAGCGCCGATGCCGGCGCCGGTCTGGCCGCGGATCGGCAGGCCCCAGGTGCCGTTGTCCTGCAGGCCGCCGTAGATCCGGTAGTTGCTGCGGGTGTCGACCGCCAGCGTGTAGTACTGCGCGATCGGCAGGCGGGCCTGGTGGTCCCAGTTCTGGCCGCCGTCGAAGGTCACCGCCAGACCGCCGTCGTTGCCGAGGATCACGTGGTTGCCGTCGTCGGGATCGAGCCACAGCGCATGATGGTCGCTGTGCAGACCGCGGGCGAAGTCGGCGGCCTGGCCACGGCCCTGCCGGCCCCAGCTCTTGCCGCCATCGGTCGACTTGTAGCACTGCACCGACAGCACGTAGACGGTGTTGGGATCGACCGGGTCACAGTGGATCTGGCCGTAGTAGTAGCCCGGGTTGCCGCCGATCGCGGTCTTGCCGTTCTGCTTCTTCCAGGTGCCGCCGGCATCGTCGCTGCGCCACACCTCGCCGCCCTGGATCTTCTGCCGCGGTCGCCGCTCCGGGTCCTGCGCCTCCGCCTGCTCGGCGAGTTCGTCGGCCGCTGCCAGCGGATCGGCCAGGGTCTCGCCGTCCTTCTCGCGCCCGGCCTCGGGTTCCTTCTTCTCCTTCTCGCCGTCGTCGGCGGTGTCGATGCGGGCGGGCTCGGCGGCTTCGGGAGAGGCCGGATTCAGGTTCTCGATCGTGGCATAGACGATGCGCGGATCGGCCAGGCACAGGTCGAGGCCGATGCGACCGAGCGTCCCCGCCGGCAGGCCGCCAGCGAGCTTGTCCCAGGTGTTGCCGCCGTCAGTCGACTTCCAGATGCGCGAGCCCTCGCCGCCTTCGGTGAAGTTCCACGCGCGGCGCCGCCGCTCGTAGCTGGCGGCGTACAGCACGTCGGGGTGCACGGGGTCGATCACCAGGTCGACGAAACCGATGTCCTTGCCGAGGTGCTTGATCCGTTCCCAGGTCTTGCCGCCGTCCTTGCTGCGGAACAGGCCGCGCTGCTCGTTGGCCGAGTACAGTGCACCGAGCGCGGCGACGAACACGATGTCGGCGTTCTGCGGGTGCACGACGATGCGGCCGATGTGCTCGGTGCCTTCGAGGCCGAGGTGGGTCCAGGTCTTGCCGCCGTCGATCGACTTGTGGACGCCGTTGCCCCAGTACGAGCTGCGCTGGTTGTTGGCCTCGCCGGTGCCGACGTACAGCGTGTCGGGCGCCGATGGCGCGAGCGCCAGGTCACCGATCGAGATCGAGTAGGCGTCCTGGAACTGCGGCACGAAGCTGATGCCGTTGTTGCTGGTCTTCCACAGCCCGCCGGTGGCCGCCGCGACCCACCAGACGTTCTTGTTCTTCGGGTGCACGGCGATGTCGACGATGCGACCGCCGAAGCTGACCGGCCCGAGTTCCTTCCACGGCATCTGGCCGAACACGTTGGCGGCGTAGAAGTCCTTGTCGGGCGCGTGCACGGCCGGGGACTGGGCAGCGAGCGTGCTGCCGGCGACGAGCACGGCAGCCTTGGCGAAACGGTGGGTGGTCATGGCGGTCACTCGCGGTCACGGCTCGGGTTGGCTTCGCTCGGTTCGCTGCTGCCGGCGAGTTTCGGGTCGGGCAGCAGCTGCAAGGTCTCGACGAACTTGTGCTCGCCGACGGTCAGCCTGGCGGCATAGCTGCCGGGCGTGGCCAGGCGCTGGCCGATGCGCGCGTCCCACTGCAGCGCCTGCAGGCCGGCGTGGGCCTTGCCCTGCAGCTCGGTCAGCTGCTTGCCGGTGACGTCGTGGATCGTGACCACCGGTGCCGCCTTCGGCGTCTGCCGCAGCAGCAGGTAGACGGTGGCTCCGTACGGCGGGTTCGGCGCCCGGTAGTCGCGCTGGCCCTGCAGGCCGCGGCTCTGCATCTGCCACAGGATCGCGTTCTCGGGCGTGAACAGGTGCGCCTCGGCCTTGGCCACCGCAGCGGTCAGCTGCCGCAGCGGTTCGATGTCGACGATCCACACGCCGCGGCCGTGGGTGGCGGCGACCAGGTCGCTGTCGCGGTCCTGCACGAACAGGTCGCGCACCGCCACGGTCGGCAGGTCACGGCCGAGCGGGAACCAGCGTTCGCCGCGGTCGAGCGACACGTAGCAGCCGTACTCGGTGCCGAGGTACAGCAGGTTCTCGTTGCGCGGGTCCTCCATGAAGGAGTAGCACGGCTCGTGCAGGCCGAGGTCGTCGGCCAGCGACTTCCAGGTGTCGCCGCGGTCGGTGCTGACGAACACGTAGGTGCGGAAGTCGTCGAAGCGGTGGCCGTCGAGAGTCAGGTAGACGCGGTTGTCGCGGAAGTGCGAGGGGACGATGTCGCTGACGTAGCGCGGCGCCTGGATCGGCAGGTTCTGCTGCAGCTGCTTCCAGTCGTGGCCGTCGTCGTCGGTGCGCCACAGCGCACCGTCGTCGGTGCCGACGTACAACAGGCCGCGCACGCGCGGCGACTCGGCGATCGACACGGCGGTGCCGAGGTTGGTGAGCCCGAGCTGCGGCGAGATCGGCAGCATGCGCATCGCATCCTGGTTCTTGATCGGGCCATAGCTGGCGCGGTTCTGGCGGTTGTCGAGATAGGCGTAGCGGTCGCCGCGGAACACGAAGTTGCCGGCCTGGTAGAGCACCAGCCGGTTGTGCGGCGACAGGATGAACGGTGCATCCCAGTTGAACCGCGCGGTGCCGTGCTCGGGTCGCGCGCGGTCGATGCGCGCCTGGTTGCCGGTCCGCATGTCGAGGAAGCCGAGCGCGCCGCCCTGGCTGGTGGCGTAGACGATCCACGGCTCGAGCGGGTCGGTCTGCGCGCCGAAGCCGTCGCCGCTCCAGATCGTGTGCCAGTCGTCGTTGGTGATGCCCTCGCGGTTGCGCGAGCGCGACGGGCCGATCCAGGTGCCGTTGTCCTGCAGGCCGCCGACGACGTTGTACGGCACGCTGTTGTCGGCGACGACGTCGTACAGCTGCGCCGCGCAGAAACCGCTGTGCACCTGCCAGGTGGCGCCGCGGTCGAACGACTCGTTGACGCCGCCGTCGCAGCCGGCGAGCAGGTGGTTGCCGTCCTTGGGGTCGACCCAGAAGGCGTGGAAGTCGACGTGGATGCCGCGGTTGATCGCCTCGAACTTCTCGCCGCCATCAAAGCTGCCCCACAACGTCGTGCCGACGCAGTAGATGTTCTGCTGGTCCTGCGCGTCGACGCGGATGATCGAGTAGTAGAACGGCCGTTCGGTCAGCGAGTTGATGCGCTTCCAGGTCTCGCCGCGGTCGTCGCTGCGGAACACGCCGCCGGTCTCGAAGCCGAGCTCGTCCTGCCGCTTCTGGCGGTTGGGCAACTGGCCGCCGAGCTGGCCGCCGTTCGGCAGGCGCGCGCCGCCGGCCGGATCGTTGCCGCCGCCGAAGTCGCGGCGGCCGTAGGTCAGCTCGATTTCCTTGGTGTCGCTGCCGCGCACCAACGTGACTTTGACCTTGTCGTCGGCGCGCGCGGTGCGCATCACCGACAGCAGATCCTCGTAGCTCTTGACCTCGGTGTCGCCGACCCTGGTGATGCGGTCGCCGACCTTGAGGCCGGCCTTGTCGGCGGCGCCGTCGGCCGTCACCTGCTCGAGCACGGCGCCCGGAGCATCGTCCTTGCCGTCGGCGCCTTCGCGGCCGACGCCGAGGTCGCCGCGCGTGCCCTGGCCACCGCCGGGACCGCCTGGGCCGCCCTGGCCCGGCGTCGGTGGTTCGGGCGGATCGCTGGCGTTGCGGTCCTTGCGGTCGCCGCGTGCCCAGCCGCAGCGCTCGGTCTCGATGATCGCTAACAACACGTCGGGGTTCTTGTCCCAGACGTCGATGCCGCTGCGGCCCCACTTGCAGGTCGGCAGGCCGTTGGTCAGCTGGTGCCAGTTGTCGCCGCCGTCCTCGCTCTTGAAGATGCCGGCCTTGCTGCCGAACTTCACCGCCGGGTCGTTGTCGTCGAAGATGTTGCGCTTGCGCTCGTACATGCAGGCGTAGACCGTCTCGGGGTGGCGGCCGTCGATGCGCACGTCGATGCAGCCGGTCTTGTCGTCGAGATACAGCACCTTGTCCCAGGTCTTGCCGCCGTCCTTGCTGCGGAACACGCCGCGTTCCGCGTTCTCGCCCCACAACCGGCCGAGTGCTCCGACGAACACGATGTCGGGGTTCTGCGGATGGATGGCGATGTGGCCGATCTGGAACGTGTCGCGCAGCCCCATGCACTGCCAGTTGTCGCCGCCGTCGGTCGACTTGTAGACGCCGTCGCCCCACTGCACCGAGTTGCGCGCATTCTCTTCGCCGGTGCCGACCCAGACGTGCTCGGGGTTGCTCGGTGCCGTGGCGAC
>Ga0209488_10000683_pt1 | contig 28660 bp, 30 predicted proteins | sample Rivendell_Oct201_8_FD_188349 | JGI IMG/M metagenome (GOLD analysis project Ga0209488, IMG submission 188349) | Vadose zone soil microbial communities from the Eel River Critical Zone Observatory, Northern California, USA -... | ecosystem: Environmental > Terrestrial > Soil > Vadose zone >...
GAGGGCTCCGAGGTCATTGCCCGGGCTGACCTCAGGCAGACCCTCCACCGCGATCAGCTCGAGACGCGTCAACCCGCACGCCGCAACCGCACTAGGTCGCCAGGCTCATCGAGGTCCAACGCCAGCGCCTCGGAGTGATGCACGACAAAGTTGACCTCGCGAGCGTCCGCCTCGTGCCGAAACTTAGCCAGTGAGTCGGAACCGAAATGCAGCGTGATCGCGCCTGGTGGACGAAGGTACAGCGCATTGGTACCGCCGCGCCCGGTGGCCGCCACCGCCACCGCCACAGGAGAATCGAGTCGAGATGCCGATTCGATGACTTCGCGCACGGCCTTTATGGTGACCAGGGGCAGGTCGCTAGATAGGAGCAGCACCGCGTCAGCGCCGCCCTCCACCGCTCGCTCGATGCCACGAGCGGCCGCCACGTTCTGTCCGTCCTGGCTCGGTTCGAGCAGCACGTCGGCGCCCCAGGTTGCGGCAAGCTCCGCGACCTCATAGCTGCCGGCGACGACCAGCACCCGGTCGCCGGCTGTTGCCGCGCTCACCGCAAGCCGCGCGTTGCGCCGCGCAAGGGCCTGCCGCGACCTCGGTCGAAGGGCGGGCTGTAAACGCTGTTTGGCGGAACTGAAGTCCTTGATCAAGACCACGACCCAGGTGCTCATCGCTAACCGCCCCAACGCTTGCGCAGGCGGGGAAGGATTTGCTCGCCGTAAAGCTTCAGGAAGCGAGCCTGGTCCTGACCCGGCGCGTGGAAAACGAGGTGGTTGAACCCAAGCTCGAGGTAGGGCCGGAGCTGTTCTATGTGCTCGTCAGGGTTGTTTGATACGAGCCAGCGGCGATGCGCCACGTCCTCGACCGTCTTGGACAGCCTCTCCATCTCGCGCGGGTCGTCGACCCCCGCCTTTGCCTCCGCCGGAAGGGCGAGAGCGGCCCAGATCTTTGTGTCTTCCAGGGCACGCGAGTGATCCGTGTCGTACGACACCTTCACCTCGATCATCCGATCGAGGTGGCCCGGATCGCGACCTGACTCTTTTGCACCATCGGCGAACGACGGGAGCAACTGTTCTGAGTACAGCTCCATTCCCTTGCCTGAGGTGCAGATCAGGCCGTCGCCGGCGCGACCGGCGTACTTCGCCACCTGCGGCCCGCCAGCGCCAACATAGATGGGAACAGGCTGCTCTGGGCGATCGTAGATCGTCGCGTTTCGAGTGTGGTAGTACTCGCCGTCGAAAGTGACGGATTGCTCCGTCCAGAGCAGGCGGATGAGCTTGACCGCCTCGCGCAGGCGGGCGAACCGCTCTTTGTTGTCCGGCCACGGGATGCCAAGTGCCCCCTCGTTCAAGTGCTCGCCCGTTCCGACGCCAAGGATCAATCGGTTCGGCAGCAGAACGCCAAGAGTCCCGAATGCCTGCGCGACGATCGCTGGGTGATACCTGAAGGTTGGAGTTGCGACAGACGTGCCTAACAAGACCTTCTTCGTTCGCTCACCAGTGGCGGCAAGCCAGGCGATCGCAAACGGCGCGTGGCCGTCCGAATGGCGCCATGGTTGGAAGTGATCGCTCACGAACACGCTTTCGAAACCGTTGTCTTCGGCGGTGACGGCAAAATCGAGCAGCTCTCGCGGGCCGAACTGCTCGGCTGAAGCCTTGTAGCCCAGACGTAGCATCAGCGGCCGGGTCGGGGGACGCGCTTGTAGTAACGCTTCCAGCTGAATGCGACGCCGCTGACGGCTGCGGCCACGACGACTACGCCAAGCGCGATGAGGCTGTGGCTGTCGAACCTTGCGATTGCACCGGCGGTCATCAGGATGATCAATCCGACCGCCAGCAGCATCATCACCACCAGCGTGGCGGCGCGGTGGAACCTCATGCTGCTGTTAGCTTACCGGCGCGTGGGTCAGCCAAGCCCGAGAGTCGTGCGGCTGCAGTCGGTCACGTCGACGCAGGACGTGGCTCGTGCCCTGCCGATCGGTTCGATTGTTGTCGCCGACCATCAGACAGCCGGCCGCGGACGTCTTGATCACAAGTGGGAATCGCCTTCGGGCACGGCGCTGCTTGTCTCTTTCGTGCTCGCCCCGGATCCCATCCTGAGCCTCACAGTCGGTGTCGCCGCGGCGGAAGCCTGCGGCAGCGGAGTCCGGCTTAAGTGGCCGAACGACCTGTTGCTGGACGGGGGCAAGATAGGTGGCGTGCTGATCGAAGCCACGCCGATCAAGGCGGTCTGCGGCATCGGCATCAACTTGACGTGGGCTCCAGAGGGCGGCGCCAAGCTCAATCAGGACCGGGACCAGCTGTTGGAAAGGGTTCGCGCGCAGCTCGACCGGTGGACGTCCGCCTCCGCGAATGAGGTGCTCGCACGCTGGCGTGAGCTGTCAGTGACACTGGGTCGGCGGGTGCGCGTCGAGGTGTCGGGCAAGGCGATCGAAGGTACCGCGGAAGACATTGGCCCGCAGGGCGAGCTGATCGTCGATGGCAGACCCGTCACGTTCGGCAGCGTCACCCACCTATGAGGTCGACGATCTCCGGCAGCACCTCTCCGGAGCGACCCTGGATGACGACTTCCGCCAGCTCGTCGTATGGCGTCGGCTCCGCGTTGATGACGATCATCCGAGCGCCGGACCGGAGCGCGACGAGCGGGATGTCCGCCGCCGGATAGACCACGAGCGAAGAGCCGACCACCAGCAGCACATCTGCCTCGCGAGCAAGCGCAAACGCTTTCGTGATCGCCGCTTGAGGCATGGGTTCCCCGAACAGGACCACCGTCGGCTTCAGATATGTTCCGCCGCATACCTTGCATCGCGGCGGCATCTCCTCGTGCAATCGAGCCTGCACGTCGGCACGAGGCTCACGGCTTGCACAGTCGAGGCACTGCACGGTGCGGCTTGATCCGTGGATCTCGATCACGTTGCGGCTGCCCGATTCCTGGTGTAAGCCGTCGGTGTTCTGGGTGACCACCGCGGCAAGACGGCCGCCGGCTTCGAGGGCCGCCAGGGCGTGGTGACCGGGGTTGGGACGCGCCGCCAGCGCGACGCGGCCGCGCTCCTTTGAGACGGTCCAGTAGGCGCTCGGGTCGGCCATGAAGTACTCGATGGACGCAACCTTGACGGGGTCGTACTGCTTCCATAGGCCGCCCTCGCCGCGAAATGTAGGGATGCCGCTTTCGGCCGAGACGCCGGCCCCGGTCAGCGCCAGTGCACGTCGAGCAGTAAAGAGAATCTCCGCCGCGTGGCGCGCGGTCAAGCCCCGTCCCGCGTCGATACAGCGACCACCGGCGTCGCTACCAGGCGCTGCCGGTGCTCGGAATATGAGTCGAGCGCCGCCTCGGTGGGGAACTCTACCCATGGCGACGCTTTGTCCTGACGGATCGCGGTGACCTTGAACAAACGAAACGTCTCGGCCGACTTGCCCTTCAGCTGCAGACCGGGCATCTCGTCGACGGCGATGAAATCCGAGCATGACTGGTATGTCGTCCATCCGATGAGCAGGTTGAAAGCCGGCGCCGCGCCGCAGAAGCGTGAGGCCGTATTCACGGTGTCGCCCAGGGCGGTGTACTGGAGCCGATCCTTGCTGCCCATGTTTCCCACGACGGCCGGGCCGCTGTTCACCCCGATGCCCCAGCTGATCGGTGGCAAGCCCTTCGCCGCAAGCCGGGCTTCAAGGACGGGCGCCTGGCTCACCAGGTCGTACGCGCATCGGACGGCCAGCAGTGCGTGGTCGGGCTGGTCGACGGGAGCATTCCACAACGCGACTATCTCGTCACCGACGTACTTGTCAATCGTCCCGTCCCATTTCAAGATGAGCGAGCTCATGTCGTCGAGATAGTCCTGGATCACGGACTGGACATCTTCCGCGGACATTCCTTCCGACATGGCGGTGAACCCGCGGATGTCGACGAAGAGCAGCGTGATGTCACGCCGCTCGCCCCTGGAGATGATGTCTTCGATCGAACGCGACGCGGCCAGCTGCAGCACGATGCGCGGATCTACGTAGCGGCCGAAGATGCGCTCGACTTTACGGCGTTCCCTTTCCTCGAGGACGTACCGTGCGCCAAGCGAAAAAGTGGCAGCGAGGATGATCGCGATCGGCGCGTAAATGGGATCGGCCAGGTATCCCACCTGGCTCAAAAGGAACACCGCCGCGTAATAGAGGAACAGCACCCCTGCGACAAACAGAACCGCCCTTCGAAACGACAGCACATAGACCCAAAGCGCTACCACCAGGGCAAACAGGAGCACGGAGAAGATGACGGAGCTGCGTGGCTGAGCGCGCACGTAACGATCGGCGAGCACGGTGCCGATCGCGTCGCCAAGGATCCGGTAGCCGTAGTTCTGGTTGTCCTGCATGCAGACCTTCCGGCTGCTCGGGCAGAAGCCCGCGTCCGGATCGTACGGATGCGGGAAGCTGATCGCCTGCGAGTAGACATCGCCTGCATCGATGAGCTTGGTACCGACGATGACGATGTGGTCGGTGATCAACTTGGTGTTGGGACAGCTGGCGTTGTAGGCATCGACATACGAGCAGACATGATTCGAGCCACGCGAGAAGTTGATGAGCATCTGGCCGTCAACCAGCGGAATGCGATGTGATCCGAGCTGGGCAGAGGACCCATCGGCCGCCACGATCAGAGGGCTGCCGTTGCCGGTCAAAACCCTCAGGGTCTGGAGAAACGCGGATTCATCCGCTTCGTTCTGTGGACAGGTCTCTTTAGGTCGTAGTGGAACGCCGCGGACAACGTCGGCGGAGTTGGGTGGAGCGAGGCTGCGGTCGGCGACCGAAGCAGCCACCGTGGAGAACTCCGGCCTCGGCCAGACGTCAGCCGTGCAGACCAGGACCACGTTGCCGGCCGACTTGATCGCCGCCGCAAGCAGGTCGTCGGTCTGCTCGCGCGTTTCGACGTCCACCCCGGTCAGATGGTCGAGCGGAATGTCGAAAAGGATCACTTTCGGATGCTGCTTCGCGAGGTAGTTGATGACCCTTGCGTTGTACGAGTTCTGCCAGGGGAACGTGCCGAGCGTCTTCTGAGAACGGGAGTCGACCTCGATGAACGTGATGCTCGGGTCAGGCGGCGGCCCCGGAAACAGCTGATCTTGCGCGGCGTAAAACGGCCGGTCGACCAGGCCGATGGAGCTCATGGCCAGCACGATGAAGCCGGCCAGCAATCCGGCAACCACAAAGCGCCACGCCAGCCGCCAGTCGCCCACACGCTCGCGGACCATGCGCCGCTATCTTAGAAACCGTGCGCGTGACCGTCCCGGAATCGCGCCGGATGGTCGCGCTTTACCTCGCCGCCGGCGCTTCATTTGCCGCTCTTTCAGCACGTGGTCTCACCGTGCCGCTCTACGCGCACGACCTGGGAGCGAGCCGTTTCGAAGTCGGGGCATTGTTCTCCGTCTCCACCCTTGCGGCGGCGCTGCTGTCGCTTCCATCTGGAATCCTGGTCGATCGTTTTGGCACGCGTTCACTGCTCGGGCTCTCATTTCTCCTCGCCGCCATATCGCAGCTGGCGACAGCTGCGACGCCGAGCGTCCTTCCTCTGTTCATCTGGCAGGTGGTCGGTGGACTGGCGGGAGGCGCACAGCAGGCGGCCCTGTTCAGCGCGGTCACCGAAGCCACACCGGGCAGCCGTCTCGGACGATCGATGGGCTGGCTGACCTTCTCGATGCAGGCTGGGTTCTTTCTTGGTCCGTCGATAGCGGGCATAACCCTTAGGTGGCTCGACATCAGGACGGACATCGCCGTGACGACCGCCCTTCTCCTCTTTGCAATCCCAGGCGCGCTGGCCGCGAGCGGGACGCGCCAGCACGTTGGTGAGGGTTTTTCATTGCGCGCGCCCCTCCGGGCCCTGCTGAGGCAGCCCGCATTTGTGCCGGTCACCATCGGGCTGATCGCGGTCACGCTCGTCTGGGGGACAGTTGGAGCGTTCCTTCCGGTGTTCGGCAAGGAGGCCCTCGGCTTGCCGAGCGCCGAGGTTGGCTACCTGCTGGCACTCCAGGCCGTCGTCAACGGCCTCTCGAGGCTGCCCGGGGGCCGCCTCGTCGACCGCGCCCGCCGCCGCTGGCCGATCGTGTTCGCCGGGATCATCGTGTGGTCGGCAGCCACGGTCGTGCTCGGTCATCTGACTGGATTTGTCGGGCCGGCGATCGTCCTCGTGATCGGGACGCCGTTCATGGCGACCGCGTTCGTCGCCATCGGGGTGGTGTTCGCCGACCTGTCCTCCACCTCGACCCGAGGCGTGACGATGGGCATGTACGGCACCATCCTTTTCGTCGGCCTGTCGACCGGACCGCTGATCTTCGGCCCGGTGGTCCAGAACGCCGGCTACGCGGCCGGGTTCACCGCGTGCGCGGTGGTCGCGATTGCGCTCGGAGTCGTGATGGCGGCGATGCATGCGGAGCCCCTGCGGCGACGCGAGGCTCCTTTACCACCTCCCGCACCTGGGGCTTGAGATATTCCGCCAGGACGCGCTCGTGGCTGGGAAAGGCCAGTGGCGGAAGCGAATCGAGCTGGAAGACGCCGACTTCCAGCATCTCGACGCCGGCCGACAGTCGCGCACCAGCTGCGAGGCGCCCACGGTATGAGATTCCGACCATGCTCGGCGCCCCGGTCTTGGCGATGTGATAAACCCCCAGCAGCCCGGTCAGCTGGACCTCGGCGTTGATTTCTTCGAGGCATTCCCGCGTCGCGGCGTCCGCCGGGTCTTCGTCGTCATTGACGAAACCGCCGGGCAGGCACCACAGGCCGTAGCCAGGCTCGATCGAACGTCGTCCAAGCACGACACCACCGTCGACCTCCACGACCACGGCGGTTGCGACCTTGGGGTCACGCCACAGGACGAAGCTGTCGTTGGCACAGGCTTCGACCTCGCGACCGTCGATGACTCGCGGCACCAACGCGGCGCCGCAGTTGACACAGAAGTGACCCACTGACGTGGACTGTACCGGCCGGACGCGTCGCAGATCGGGGCAGGCGACGAAGGTCGCCGGTCGGGGCGTCGAGGCGAAGGAAGGGGTGGCGCAAGGAGGAGCGCAAACCTTTGGGGTCCCCGCGCCGTGGCCGCGGGGGCAGCGACGCGGCGCCGGGCCCCCTGACGCACGCATCGGCGTCTCGAGCCCCGATATGCGGCGCGGCTGGCTGGGACAGTCCACGGGTGAGATTACGCGTGCGAAGCGCGGCTACGCGTGCTGTTGCTGCTTGGCTGGGATCGCTTTCATGTCGGCGACGCGAACCTGGTTACGGCCGCCCTGCTTGGCGGCGTAGAGAGCTTGGTCGGCGCGCTCCATCAGCGTGGTGAAAAGCGCGGGCTCATCCGTGGCCGCGACGCCGATGCTGATGGTGAGCTTCAGCCCCCCTGGGAAAGTGGCCGCTGCGACCTTCGCACGAATACGCTCGGCGAGGGTGCGAGCGCCCGCGTCGGTCGTCTCGTGGAGAATCAGTCCAAACTCCTCGCCGCCGTATCGCGCGCACACGTCAGACTCACGCGCCCCGTGCTCGAGGATCGAAGCGAGCTCGGCCAGCACTGCGTCGCCGTTGAGATGGCCATACGTATCGTTGACCTGCTTGAAATGGTCGAGGTCGATCATCATGAAAGCGATCGCTTTGTGATGGCGCCGCGCTCGCTGCATCTCTTGTAGGAATCGCTGCGCCAGGGCCCGACGGTTTGGTAGCTTCGTCAGCTCGTCGGTGAGCGCGTTCTCCTCCTGCGCCTGAAAGAGCTGGGCATGCCGGATGGCGATCGCCGCCTGGGACGCGACCCCGTTGAGCAGGTCGGCCTGGTCCTCGGTCAGCTCGCGCCATGTATTGAGGTAGAGCTCCATCGCTCCCATCAACTGGCCGGACCGCTGCACGGGGACGACCAGGGCGTGCTGGGGGTGGCCGCCTCCCTCGATACCGGGGGCCGTTCGCTCATCGAGCTTGATCACGAGGGGTCGCATGGCCGCGATGGCGGAACGCACCGGCTCCTCTTCGATCTTGCGCACGGCGCCGCGGGCGCGGTGGGCAAGGTTGTACTCGCCTTCACGCTTCATATCCGTCTTGCCAGGTTCGACGAGGTACATGGCGCCGGCGACGGCGCCCATGATCCTGCCCGCATGCGTGAGAGCTACGTTGAGCACCTCTTCCAGCGCCAGCGAGGAGTTGACGGCAGAGGCGATCGCGAGGAGCAGCGCCGCGCGATCACGCGCGCCGCTCTCGTCTTCAAGCGCTGACTGGAGCTCGCGCGTCGTCCCTCGCAGTCTCATCAGCGAAACGGTGAGGAGCAGGAAGGCGAAAACGAGCAGCACCGAAGTGACCAGCAGTACGCCCGCGAGTTCCAAAAGACATGCCTCCCGGCGCCGAAGTTGTCATAGGTTAACGCTCGAACCTTGGAGTTGGTTCAGCAAGGCAGGCGCCGGCAAGGACGGCGTCAATCTGGCCTTCCACCCCACCTGGCTCCAGATTTGAAGAAAGCAGGCGGGCTATACTCCGGCCAATCGAGCCTCTCTCCTTCGACGACCTCCCATTGGGCGGTGAGTGGACGACGCGCCGCCGCACCATTTCCGACTCAGAGATCGCGCTATTTGCCGGGATCTCGGGCGACTTCTCACCGCTTTCGATCGAATCCGGCCACGGCCAGGCCCGTCTGGCCCCGCCGACCCTGATTGTGGCGGTGGCGGTCGGCCTGGGCACGATCGACATGCCGGTCCCGCAGGTCGAGGAGTGGGAGTGGCTGAACTGGAAATTCCCAAGGCCCGTCCACGCCGGTGACACCATCTATGCCCGCTGGACTTTGACCCAGAAGCGGCCCCCGGTCGGCGGCGCGGCGACCTCGATCGTCGTCTGGAGGGTTGACGTCCATACCGCCGACGGCGCCATGTGCGCCGAGGGGGAGGTCGGAGCGAAAGTCAGGCGGCTGGCCGGAGCCAGGGACCGGGAGCGCCCCGCAGAGCCCGCGGCCGCCTCTGGCGCGGTCGCGGCCGGGCCACGCAGGCGCCGCCGCCGCAGACCTGCAGGGTCAAACGGCCCGCTGCCCGAAACGCCGGCCATCGCCGCGCCGCCGGCCTCCGCCGTCAAGCAGGAGCGCACCTCGAGCGCCCCACGAAGGCGTCGCAGACGTCGCCCGGCAAGCTCGACAGCAGCGGCTCGCGACGGCGAGCCTGTCGCCGCCGCCCTGGCCACGCCTGAACCGCCTCCGGCCGCCGCCCCTGCGCCCTCAGGATCAGCCGAGCGGGGCGGACTCAGCCGGGTCATCCGGCGGCTGCGCCGAACCTGAGAGCCCTAGGCCGGGACCTCCACGGCCTCCAGGTACTCGATCACCCGGCGCGTCAGCTGCGACGGGGTCGAGGCGCCGCTCGTCACGCCGACCTTCCGCACGCCGGCAAACCAGCTGAGGTCAAGCTCTTCGAGGCTGTCCACGAGGTACGCCGGCTTGTTCGCCAGCTTCTTGACGACCTCAACCAGGCGCAGGGAGTTTGAGGAGCGCGGGCTGCCGACGACGATGACCAGGTCGACGTGCTTGGCCGCCTCGACCGCCGCCTCCTGGCGCTCCTGGGTCGCGCGACAGATCTCGTTGTGCACCTCGGCCTGCGGATAGCGGGCTTTGACACGGCCGATCAGGTCTTCCGTGTCCCATACCGACAGGGTCGTCTGGCATGTGACCGCGATCCGATCCCCTTTCAGGTCGAGCGCGTCGATGTCCTCGGGGTCCTGGACCAGGTGCACCTTGCCTGGTGCCTCACCAACCACGCCCTCCGGCTCCGGGTGGCCCTTGCGCCCGATGTAGACAACGTCGTATCCCTTTCGGGCGAGGTCGGCGACCAGCTCGTGCGTGCGGACCACGTCCGAGCAAGTGGCATCGACCGGTGTCAGGCCAAGCTCCACGGCGCGCTGCTTGACCTGCGGCGACACACCGTGCGCGGTAAAGATCACAGTCCCGCCCTTGACCTGGCTGAGCCCGGCCAGCCGATCGGGCTGGTCGACAAGGGCGATGCCCTGCTGCTGGAGGTCATCGGTCGCGTGCGTGTTGTGGACGAGCATGCCGAGCATGTGCACCGGGCCTTCAGTTTCCTCACGCACGCGTTTGGCGATCCGAAAGGCATCCACCACGCCATGGCAGTACCCGCGCGGCGTGATCTTGATTACTTCCATCTCAAATGGAGTTTACGAGGAGGGGCTATTTGATCCCGGCGAAGAGGTCCGACTCCGGCAGCTCTGAGCCCGGGTTTCCGCGCACCAGCTGGTAGTACTCGGTCCCGAAGGCCAGCTCGTAGATCTGGCTCGCCATCGTGGTGAACCATGAGTTGGGATCGTTCTGGCTGGAGTGCGCGCCAAAGGCCTTGCGCTTTTCCTCGACGTAGTCGTGTACGTCGATGCGGGTGGTGACCAGGTTGTCCGGCGTGCCTTCGATCCTCATGTTGGTGTTCTGCTGCTGCTGCGCCTCTTCAGGCATTTGCTTCATGAACTCTTCCATCATCGACCGCGGAATCGCGGTGTAGTAGAGCTTCTTCGGTTCCCAGCCTTCACGCTTGAGCAGGTCCAACGCGGCATTCGTGACAAAGTGCGCCTTGATGTGGTCGGGGTGGCCGTACACGCCGTCCTCGGCATACGTGACGACCACGTCGGGCCGCTCGTCGCGGATCACCGCCGCAAGCTTCGCCGCCACCTCGTCAAGCGGCGCCTGGTGAAACGACCGCGGGTCCTTGTTGTCAGGAGTGTCGACCATGCCTGAGTCGCGATAGCCGAGGAACTCGATTCGATCGACCCCGAGGATTTCGCCCGCAGCCTTGAGCTCTTCCGTGCGAATCTCGCCCAGACGCGGGCGCGAGGCTTTTTCATCCATGTTGTAGATCTCGCCAGCCTCGCCGCGGGTCGCGGTCACCAGGACCACGCGATGGCCGTGCGCCTTTGCCTTCATCATCACCCCGCCGGTCGAGATCGCCTCGTCGTCGGGATGTGCGTGCACGAGCAGAAGGGTGCCCAATCAGTCCCCTCCAGCCACCACGTCGGCCAGCTGTTTGATGCCGCCGTGTCCTGGCCCCGGGATCGTGCGGTCGGCCGCGGCGATCACCTCGGGAGGTGATCCCTCGACGGCGATACCTAGTCCAGCCCACGCGATCATCGAAGCATCGTTACGTCCGTCACCCACCGCCACAGATTGATCTTGCGGGATTCCGAGCCTCTCGCACAGAAACGCGAGCGCTGACGCTTTGTCGCTCTCGACGCTCGTGAACTCGAGATAGGTCGGCACCGAGGTCGCGACATTCAGCTTTCCCTCCCATTTCTTGCGCGCCTCGGGCTGCAGCGCCTCGAGGGTCTGCGCGGTCGAAACGATCACCAGCTTGGGGGTGGTCGGGCCCATCGCCGTCTCGAGGTCGTCGACCAGGTGGATCTCCATCCCGGCATGGTTCGCGTACTCATGCGCTTCGGGTCGGTCCCGCTCGATGATGAGCCGGTCGTCGCGATACGCCTGGACGTGCAGGTCGCGTGCGCGCGCAAAACGGATGACCTCCATCGCGAGTCCGTGCTGGATGCCGTGATCGAGCACGGTCGTTCCATCGAGCATGCGGACCTGCGCGCCCTGGTAGCAGATGATCGGGCCCTCGAGGCCCAGCTTTTGCACCCACGGCAGAGTGCCCGGGAATGGCCTGCCGGTGCACGCGACGACACTGATGCCGGCGCTGATGATCCGATGCAGCGCCTGGACGTCTCGCGGGTCGAGATTCAACTTCAGGTCGAGAATCGTCCCGTCGAGGTCGAGGGCCACGAGGCGATACCGAAGGGCCGCTATTTCTTGGCCTCGGGGTTCAAGAGGTTCGGCGGACGTCCGCCGCGAACGGCCGTCGCCATGTTTCGGGCCGCCATCGCGGACATCTCAGAACGCGTGCGGACCGTGGCGCTGGCGATGTGCGGCGCGAGCACGACATTGGGATTGGAGATGAGGCCAGGGTGGACAGCCGGTTCGCGCTCGTAAACATCGAGACCGACGCCGGCGATCTTCTTCGCGTTGAGCGCCTCGACCAGGGCGGCCTCATCGATGACTGGTCCCCGAGAGGTGTTGATGAGGATCGCGGTCTTCTTCATCTGGGCGAACTGAGCCGCGCTGAGCAGGTGGTGAGTCTCCTGCGTCAGCGGCACATGCACCGAGACGAAATCCGATTCCGCCAGCAGCCGGGCGAGGTCCACCCGCGCCGCATTCAGGTCCCGCTCCGCATCTGGAGGCAGCGGCAGCGGGTCGTAATACAGCACACGCATGTTGAATCCCTTGGCGCGGTGCGCGACGCCTCGGCCGATGCGCCCGACGCCGATGAGGCCGAGCGTGGCGCCGTGGACGTCCGCGCCGAGCATCATGTCGATCGCCCAACCCCGGAACTGTCCCTGGCGGGTAAAGCTGTCGGCTTCCACGATGCGCCGCGCGGTGGACATCAGCAGCGTGAACGCGAAATCAGCCGTCGCGTCATCGAGGACGCCGGGGGTGTTGGTCACCATTACTTTGTGCGCAGTTGCGGCGGCGACGTCGACGTTGTCGAAACCAACCGCCACATTGCTCACGATCTTCAATCCGGGTGAGGACAGCACTGTTTCCCGAATCGGGTCCATCAGCTGGCTCACGATGCCGACGCACCCTTCGGCCGCCTGCCGGATGTTCTCCTCGTCCAGCGGGCGGTCGGGCGGATACGGGATCACCTCGCCGGCCTCGGCCAGGATGGCCGGACCGGGGTCGAGGATGGGGTGCATCAAGAGGATCCGAGGTCGGCCTGCCGCGCTCATGGATTCAAACCGAGCTCCTCTGCAATTGGCTTGAGCGCATCGCGGACGATCTCCACGTGCGCGTCGAAGGGTATACCGAGCGACTCCGCGCCCGCGATCAGCTCCTCTCGGTGCACGCCACGTGCGAACGCCTTGTCCTTCATCTTCTTGCGCACCGTGCTCGGCTCGACCGCGCTCAGTGACCTGTCCGGCTTGACCAGCGCGCACGCGATGATGAAGCCGCTCATCTCGTCGACCGCGTTGAGCGCTTTGCGGATGTTCGTATCGCGCGGGACGTTCAGGTAGTCGGCGTGCGATGCGATGTCGTCAAGGATGTCTTCCGGCCAGCCCCGGTCGCGCAGCATCTGGATGCCGCGCATCGGGTGAAGTTCGAGGTTCGGGCCAGACTCGTAGTCCCAATCGTGGATCAGGCCCAGTACGGCCCAACGTTCCTCATCCTCACCGAACCGTCGCGCGTAAGCGCGCATCGCGGCCTCGACAGCGCGCATGTGCCGGCGCAAGGTGTCGGTCTTCGTCATGGAGGTGACGAGCTCCCACGCGTCCTCGCGAGTCGGAGTGGTCAAAGCTGGGTCCCGGGGGCCGACCGAGAGATTTGGAGATCCAGGTGGCCCGAGCCGAAGGCAGGGGTGGACCGAGGAGGAGCGCATCCTTGCATGCGCGACGACGAAGGGCCGGGCCCCCTAACGCCCGGATCGGGCCGCATGGGCTCCAAAGATCCGGTCGGCATCCCCGGTCCCAGCTTCATATCAAGATCTCGCGCAACGCGGACAGCAGGAGCTCATGCTGCGGGCGCGTACCGATTGTGATCCGGAACCAACCTTCAATCGGGTCGAAATCGTAATGGCGGATAAGGATCCGCCGCTCGCGCAGCGCATCCGCGACCGCAGCGGCCGAATTGCCGAGCGCCGGCTTGACGAACACGAAGTTCGCCTCGGATGGCGAGTGTTCGAAGCCAAGCTCGGCAAGCTGGTCTTCGAGCCACACACGTTCGGTGATCACGTGCTCGACGATCTTGCGGTGGTGTTCGGTGTCCTCGATCGCCGCGCTTGCCGCGACGATGGCAAGCCGGTCGACGTTGTACGAGTCCTTCACCGCATCAAGGGCGGCGATGAGTCCCGGGCTCCCGAGCGCGAAGCCGATTCGCATCCCGGCCAGGGCGTACGACTTCGACATCGTCCGCACTATGAGAAGGTTTTCGTGCGTGGACAGCAGCGGAAGCTGCGACTCGACCGCGAAGTCGACGTACGCCTCGTCCAGCACTACGACTCCTTGCGATCTGAACAGGACGCGCTCGACCGACGGGCCGGCGTGCCATGTTCCGGTCGGCGAGTTGGGGTTGACCAGGAACTTCAGCGGAGCGGGGTCATCCATGAGCTCGGTCGACCAGGTGAACATCTCGCCGCTCGGATTTGGGGAGGCCACCGTGTCGTGGATCGCGCAAAGAGACGCGAGCAGCGGGTACGTCGGAGTCGGGAAGGCGACGCGGTCCCCCGCACCGGCAAAGGCGCGGAAGCACATCTCGATCAGGTCATCGGCGCCGTTCCCAACGCTGACCTGCGCCTGGTCGAGCCCAAAATGCTTTGCGATCGCCCGCCGGGCCGGCTCCGCGGTCGGGCTCGGGTACAGGCGGAGAGACTCGCCGGCCGCGGCCTTGATCGCGTCTATGACGCGCGGCGATGGCGGCAGCGGCGACTCGTTGGTGTTGAGCTTGACCCAGTCCTCGCCGTCGGGCGGCTGCTGTCCCGGGACGTAAGGCTGAAAGCCTCGAAGGCTCTCTCTCAGGAAGCTTTTCGACATTCGATCAAGAAGGTTTCAAGGGCCAGGCGTGGGCTGACGTTCTGCTCCAGATAGCCGAGCGTGTCGTACGAAAGCTCGAGCAGCCGGGCCCAGGCGCCTTGCTCGGGGCCCCGACTGGCGAGCATCCGCTTGCGCAGCTCGATCTGCCAGCTGGCGATCGCGAAAAGCGCCGGGTCCTCGGCCTCGCCTTCAGTCCTCCGCCATGCCATCTGGCCCGCGTCCAGCTCAGCCGCCACTTGCAGCGGAACATCAGCCGGTGCGCCGAACACCTCTTCGAGGCGTCGCGTCCAGTTCTCGTGGAGCTCGATCACCCCTTGATCGCCGGCCACTCGCACCGCCCAGCCCGGCCTGCCCCGGGCCAGCTCGGCGAGCACGCCGGCCCGAGAGGGGTCGACATCCTGGCGGCCGAGCAGCTTTTCGATTTCGGGCGCCGGCACCGGGTGGAAGAACACGCGCTGGCATCGGGACACGACCGTCGGCAGCACGACAAACGGGTTCAGGCTGGGCGTGGTGAGGAGGATCACGCGGTTCGGATGCGGCTCTTCGAGCGTCTTGAGGAGGACGCTCTGGTCCTGGTCGCGCACGCGCCCGACGTTGGCGATGACAGCGACACGACGCTGACCGACAGCGGGCTTGAGATTCAGGAAAGCCTGCAGTGAAAGCTCGTGAAACTCGGGCGCCTTGTCCGGCAGCAGCCTGATCTCGTTGATCGAAAGCGGCTTGATGCGGTCGTCCTCCCAGTAGTCGGGATGTCGGTGGAGCGGCGCCTCAGGCAAAAGCGATGCCGCCATCGCGCGGGCGGCGCTCATCTTGCCGAGCCCTGACTCACCTACAAAGAGGTAAGCGTGGGCGAGCCGGCCACTCGAGGCCTGCGACCGAAGCTGCTCGAGCGCCTGAGAGTGGCCCACGATTCCATCGAACAGATCGGTCACGGCGTTTGATGAGATTGGGCCGCCCGACGGGCCTTGCTCTCGCGCTCGATCTCCAGTCGCTGCGCGCGGCCCTGAAGCCAAACCTCTCGGATCCGCTGCAGCGCGGTCAGGTTCGTGAGCACGGCCAGCAGGAACACCACCGCATAGAGGACGACACCGCCGAAGATCAGTCCGATCACGGTCACGACGACGCGCTCCGGCCTCGCGAAGAGCCCGGAGTCACAGGTGAAACCGAGGCTCTGCGCGCGCGCCCTGACGTAGCTGACCAGGAAGGAACCGGCAAGAGCCGCCAGCGTGGCGAGCACCAGCCATTCCTGAAATGGACCGCCCGCGCTGACGAAGTAGGCCGCGAGCCCGAGGTAGATCGCGCCCTCGGAATAGCGGTCGAGCGTGGAGTCCAGGAATGCGCCATAGGGGTAGCTCTTGTTGGTTGATCGCGCCAGGGCGCCGTCGAGGATGTCGCACGTGCCCGCGAAGATCAGCACCACGCCGGCCCAGCGCAGCTGGCCCAGGGCAGCGAGCGCGGCGGCGATGAAGGTCAGGATGAGGCCGACCACGGTGACCTGGTTCGGCGTCAAGGGCACACGACCGACAGCCGACATCAGTGCTTCAGCCCTGCGCCGGACCCAGGCTTCAAACCGCGTGGTGAACATTGCTTACCTCAGTCTCCAGTGATGTTTGATGCGCCGCGCGGCGCGCTTCCTCGTACACCTCGATCACCTGCGAGGCAACTTCTTCCCAGGCGTAGCGGCGGGCCTTCTCATGACCATAAGCCCCCATGCGCCGTCGAAGCTCGGCATCTCGCGCGAGGATGATCAGCGCGGCGCCGAGCTCGGCCCATCCCTTGGGCCGGACGGTCAGGCTGTCACGCCCAGGCTCCAGCACCGACATGTAGCCGGGGACCTCGGTGGCGACCACAGGGAGACCTGAGGCCATCGCTTCGAGGAGAACGATGCCGAAGCTCTCCGCCCCAGTTGCCGGAGCGCAGAAGATGTCGGCGCTGTTGTAGTACCGGGGTTTAACCGAGTCGGGCACAAATCCCGCCAGCACCACATCAGAAAGTCGATGGCGCGAGATGTAAGACTCGACCTTGCCGCGGAGCGGGCCGTCGCCGACGACGATAAGCCGGCTGTGCGGAATGCGCGCCTTCATGAACTCGTAGCCGCGCAGCAGGTCGCCGAGACCTTTTCGCTTCTCGAGCCGCCCGACAAACAGAATGTTCACGCTGTCGTCGCGCAGGTGGCGAATCGGCGCGAGTCCTGGCTTGAAAACGTTGACGTCGATCCCGTTCGGGATGACCCTCAGCGGGAAGTCCGGAAAGTAGCGGTTGAAGAAGGTTCGTGCCGGCTCGCTGACCGCGATGCCTTTGTGGATGCGGTCGAGGTACGGCTGCAGGAAGCTTCGCCCGTAGTAATAACCGATGTTCGAATGCGCGAACGCGTGAAAGGTTCCGACGTTGGCGGTGGTCGAGGTCTGCAGCATGGTGATCGGGAGCGCGGGCATCAGCGGCTCGTGGAAGTGGAGAACGTCGAACGCTTCTTGCTCGATGATCGCGGCAACTCGATTGGCCAGGTGAAAGCTCAGCGTGATACGCGCTACGGAGTCGTTCACGGGGACGGCGATCGGACTGCCGATCCGATAGAACTCGGGTGTGTCGAAGTCGATATCGGAACGGCTCGAGGGCGCGAAGATCCGGACTTCCTCGCCCCGCGCTCGAAGCTGACCGGCGAGGTATCTCACGTGGTCGGTCACGCCCCCGGGAGAAGCGAAGTCGTAAGGAGAGACAAGTCCGACTTTCATGAAGATTCCCCTCTCCTCACGGCGAACCATCCCAGATGCGATGCGGGACGTGCCACTGCTCGGGATGGGCCTGGATGAACATCTCGATCCGCCGCAGCACCTGCTCGGTCGCGCGAATCTGGTCCGCCTTCGGATCGTCGGTCTCTTCCACCATGACGAGAGGAGTCGCCTCGGCGAGGTAGCTGTCGTCCGGCAGCCGCGTCACGCAGACAGGAAGCAAAGGTGTACCGAGGCGTCGCGAGATGGCGGCCGGACCAAGCGGTATCTGCGCCGGGTGCCCGAAAAACGGCATCACGTGACCGGTCCCGGTGATGTCCCGATCGATCGCGGTGATCACCATCTCCTCGTCGCGCAGCGCCTGAAGGACCTTGCGGATGCCACCCACATCGAGTGTCAGAACGCTGATACCGAGGCGCGCCCGCGTGTCGCGATACCACTCGAACAACGCGCGCGGCTCCAGCTCCTCCGCAAAGAAGCTGACCGGGGCGAGCGTCGTCGACCAGATGGCCGAAACCACCTCGTAGGAGCCCATGTGGCACGACACGGCGAGCACGCCCTTGCCCCGCGCTCTGGCTTCCTCGAGGTGCTCCATGCCCTTGACGTGGAGCAGTGGTCGCATCGACTCGACGTTCGCTCGCGGCAGCATCATCAGGTCGGCGTACGCCTTTGCATGGTTGCGAAAGTTCAGCCAGGAAACACGTCGCAGCTTGGGCTCGTTTTTCTGAAGCTCGGGGCACGCAATCCTCAGGTTGTAGTCGAGACGCGGGCGCGCCAGCGGCGAAAAAAGCCACGCGAATCGTGCCGCCATGATCGCCAGCGCGTAGGCCCAGGATCTCGGCAACCGCTCCACCACTGACTGCACGGCCTTGAAGGCTCGGTAGCGCCACACTCATTCCTCCCCGAACATGGGGCGGAACGCGTACCACTGGTCGGGCCGCTCCTTGACGAAGTCTTCGAAGCGGCCGACGACACGCTGCATCAGGCTCTCTTTGGTCTCGCCGGCGGCGAACGCCAGAGCAGGGTCCAGGTGGACGTGGTGGTGGCCCGGCGTGGTCGAGTACTGATAGGCCGGCATGAGGGATGCCCCGGTCTTGAGCGCGATTGCGGCCGGCCCACCCGGCACGATCGAGCGCCGGCCGAAAAAGCGCACTGTCACCCCAGGTCCCTGCTCGAGATCGCACAACAGGGCGACGATCGAGTTTGCTTCGAGCGCCTTTGTAATCGCCCGGACCGCTGAGCGGCCGAGGTTGATCACATCAAGGCCGAAGCGCTGGCGGGTACGGACGACGGCGTCGTTCAACGAGCCCGGGAAGCGCTCGGCCACGGCGGAGATGGGATAGCCCAGGGCGCCGGCGTACGAGCCGGCCATATCCCACGAACCCATGTGAGGGACGGCCATGATCGCTCCCCGGCCTTTAGACAGGGCCGCGTCGAGGTGCTCGCGGCCGTCGATGGTCATGCGTGCGATGAGCTCATCGGGAGTGAGACTGCCCATGAGCACGAAGTCCATGAGCATGCGCCCGTAATTCTGGAAGGCACGCCGCGCGACCCGAGCGACCTCGGGGTCAGAGCGGTCTCGACCGAGCGCGGTGGCGTAGTTGTCCAGCGCCGCGCGTCGCTGGGGGGCGTTGAGCCAGAACCACGCCGTTCCACCGGGCGTCGCCGCGGCACTCCGCAGGCCCGGTGGAAATACGCGCAGTAGGCGCGCACCGGCCCTGTAGCTACCGCCGAGCAGCGGTAGTCGCGGGCTTGGCGCGGGTCGGTCGCCGGTCGTTGGTACCCGCCCTACCACCTTCGATGAACTCCTCCACCAGGCGCCTGGCGTCGTTGTCGCTGTACTGGACTGGGGGCGACTTCATGAAGTACGAGCTGGGACCTTCCAGCGCGCCGCCGATCCCGCGGTCGAGGGCAAGCTTGGCGCAGCGCACCGCGTCGATGACGATCCCCGCCGAGTTCGGAGAATCGTGCACCTCGAGCTTCAGCTCAACGTTGAGCGGCACGTCGCCAAAGGACCTGCCCTCGAGCCGGATGTAAGCCCACTTGCGATCGTTGAGCCACGGCACGTAGTCCGACGGACCTATGTGGACGTTCTCGGCCCCTACGTCGTAGTCGAGCTGCGAGGTGACCGAGCGGGTCTTCGAGATCTTCTTTGACATCAGCCTGTCGCGCTCGAGCATGTTGAGGAAGTCAGTATTGCCCCCGAAGTTGAGCTGGTAGGTGCGCTCGAGCTTCACGCCGCGATCGCGAAAGAGGCGGGTCAGCACGCGATGGATGATCGTCGCGCCGACCTGAGACTTGATGTCGTCGCCGATGATCGGCAGGCCCTTCTCTTCGAAGCGCTTCTGCCAGTAAGGCTCGCGAGCGATGAACACCGGGATGCAGTTGACGAACCCGACGCCTGCAGCCAGCGCCTGCTCGACGTACCACTTGGTCGCCTCTTCTGACCCAACTGGGAGATAGCTGACGACTACGTCGGCCTTGGTCTTCTTGAGAATGCCAACCACGTCAGAGGTCTCACCCGGCGCCTTCAGGACGATGTCCGAGAGGTACTTCCCGATGCCGTCATGGGTCATGCCGCGCTGGACCTTGACCCCTGTAGCTGGAACGTCGCTGAATTTCACCGTGTTGTTGGCGCCGGCGAAGATCGCCTGCGAGAGGTCGAGGCCCACTTTCTTCTTGTCGATGTCGAAGGCGGCGACGAACTCGATATCGCTGATGTGGTAGCCGCCGAGATTGACGTGCATCAGTCCCGGAACCGCATCCTTGGTGGAAGCGTTGCGGTAGTAGTGCACGCCCTGCACCAGCGACGAGGCGCAGTTGCCCACCCCGACGATGGCAACCTTCACCTTTCCGTTGCGATGGCCATTCTTCTGGCCATTACGTTGACCGTTTTTCACGCCCGAACCTCCTCGCGAACATTCACTCGATCTTTGATTCCAAGCAGCTGATCCAGGCGCGCTCGCTCGCGCGCGATATTTTCGACGTCCAGGGAGCAGTAGACCTGCCGGCCTTCCCGCCGCGTCCGAACCACGCCACCGACCCGCAGCATCCTCAGATGCCAGGAGATCCGCGGTTGGCTCATGCGCAGGTGCACGGCCAGGTCGTTGACGCTCTCCTCGCCCACTGCCCCAAGGCGCTGCAGAATGCGCAGCCGGGTCGGGTTGGCAAGGGCCAAAAAATGGTCCGGAAGCTCGTGCCGCTGGGTCGGGATAAACATAAAGGTTCCTTTATTTGAGTCTAATACATAAAGGGTTGGTTATGTATGGATGCGCCGCGAGGGTGCGCCCTCACAATTCACGACGATGCAGCGCCGGCGATTTCTGAAGCTGGCGCTTTCTTTTCTGGCCGCCGGCTCGGCGGCGCTGCTCACGGTCCAGGTCGCCTTCGCCGACTCGATGACGGTCACGCCAACTCATGGGCAGCCAAGCGCAGCCGTCACCGCCACATACGTCTATCTGCCTTCCCCTTTATCCGGGTGTCCGGTTGGCAAATTGACGATCAACTTCTGGTGGGATACCCAGACCGTCCCCATCGGTAACCAGCTCGTGGCCCTGGACGCCAAGCAGAATTGCGTCGCAGTCCTGGCTTTCAGTCCATCGAAGGTCAAGGGTGCGAACCTCGGGGTTGGCCAGCACCTTGTCCTGGCGGGCCCCGGCACGTTGTCCGCTCGCGTTCCGTTCACGATCGACCCACCACCACCGCCGCCTTCTCCTTCGCCCTCCCCAAGTCCCTTGCCGTTACCGTCGCCGTCGCCAACTCCCTCCGGCACCCAAACGGCCGCCCCGTCGCCTGTCTCTCGGCCGTCCCCTACAGCGCCCCCCGCGTCACCCCCTCCGGTGCCAAGTCCGACGCCGTCACCCAGCCCAACGCCCTGCCCTGCAATTCCAGCCGGCCCTCATGGCCCTGGAAGCGGATCCACCGCCGCGCTCGTGCTTGGTGGTGTGGTTCCGGTCGGCGCACTCCTCTTGAGCTCCTGGTCATTGATCAGGCGGCGCGACCTGGCCAAGCTGGTTTCGATGTTGGCCCTGGCCGGCCTTCTCGCAGCCTCAATCTCTTGCGGGCGGGTACCCGCGAAGCTGGTCGCGGCGACCACTCCAACGCCTTCGTTAGCGGTTCAGTCGCCGACCCCGACGTGCTTGGCGAGCTAGCTCGGGGGATTAAGGGCGGCGAACCAGATCCAGGAACTCAGCGCGCGTGCGCGGGTCCCGGCGGAAGGTGCCGAGCATGCAGGAAGTGATCATCTGCCCGCCCGGCTTTTCGACTCCGCGCATCTCCATGCACAGGTGGCGGGCCTCGACCACCACCCCAACACCCTTCGGTAGCAGGGTGCTGTTCAGTGCCTCGGCGATGTCATTCGTCAAGCGCTCCTGAAGCTGCAGCCGGTGCGCGAAGACACCGACCAGCCGGGGGATCTTGCTGAGTCCGACGACCTTCCCCTTAGGTAGGTAGCCGACATGGCAGCGACCGAAAAACGGCAGCATGTGGTGCTCGCAAAGGCTGTAGAAAGGAATGTCCTTGACCAGGACCATCTCGTCGTAGTCCTGGTCGAACACCGCGCCGGCAATCACGTCTTCGGGCCTCACCCCGTAGCCGTCCGTGAGCTGGCGCAGCGCTTTTGATACCCGCGTCGGGGTGGCCCTCAGGCCCTGCCTCTCCGGATCCTCTCCGAGCTCTACGAGAAGCGACTCGATGAGGTCAGGGATCTGATCTTCGATCCGGCGTTTGGTCTTGGCCATGTTCTGAATGCTCACACAATTGATGGGTGGACGCGATCCAAGCCGCGCAAGTCCTGTCGGAAATCGGCTATCTGCTTCGGCAGGATCCCGAGCAGAGGTTCCGCGCCAAGGCGTTTTCCGCGGCGGCCTGGTCGCTTGCCCTCGAGCGACCCGACCTTGCCTCGCTGCACAAGGCCAAAGGGCTGACGACCATCGAGGGCGTCGGCCCGGGCATCGCCAAGGTGTTGACCGAGCTGATGGAGACGGGCCACAGCCGCTACCTCGATCGGCTGCGCGAGCAGATGAAGCAGCCGGCGCTGCCCGACGAATCCAACCTCGACTTCGCCCGGTATCAGGGAGACGTCCACTCGCACTCGAACTGGAGCGATGGCAGGGCGACGATGCTGGAGATGGCACGGGGCGCCGAAGCCATGGGCTACCGCTACCTCGGAGTCACCGACCACTCCCCCCGGATCACAGTCGTCCACGGCCTCAATGCCGAGCGTCTGTTGGCGCAGTCGCGCGAGATGGCCGAGGTGCAGGCGCAGGTCCCGAACGTCGCTCTACTGCAAGGCATCGAGGTGGACATCCTGGAGGACGGTGCGCTCGACCTGCCCGACATGGTCCTCGAGCTGCTCGACGTGGTGATCGCGTCGCCGCACGTCAAGCTCCGACAAGAGCCTGCAGCCATGACAGAGCGGATGCTGCGCGCCGTCGCGCATCCGCACGTGAACGTGATCGGCCACCCCACCGGACGGCGGCCGGGTTCCCGCGAAGGCGCGAGCTACGACTTTGAGGCCGTTTTCAAAGAGGCCGCACGCCACGGCGTGGCCCTGGAGATCGATTGCGACCCGGCGCGCATGGATCTGTCGCCGGAGATGGCGCGGCTTGCGCTCGCGCTCGGCTGCAACTTCTCACTGGACGCCGACGCGCACGCGCCCGCCGAGTTCGCCTATGTCCCGATGGGCCTTTGGATGGCGCGGCGGGCCGGCATCCCAAAGGAACGTATCCTCAACTTCCTTCCGCTCGAAGAGCTCACCGAAGTCCTTCGGTAGCTACCGGTTACGATCGAAAGATGGCGAAGGTCGGCATCATGATCGAAGGCCAGGAGGGCCTCAGCTGGGAGCGGTGGCGCCGCATCTGCCACGACGCCGACACACTGGGCTTTGACTCGCTACGTCGCAGCGATCACCTCATCTCGTTGATGGGAACGCCTGAGCGCGACTGCATCGAATGCTGGACGTCGCTTGCATTGGCCGCGGAGTGGACGAAGCGGATCGAGTTCGGTCCGATGGTCAGCCCGATGACATTTCGCCCGGCCGGGGTACTGGCGAAAATCGCCGCGTCGGTGGACGTCCTGTCGGGCGGCCGCGTCATCCTCGGTGTCGGTGCGGGCTGGAATGAGAACGAGCACCGCGAGTTCGGGGTCCCGTTCTACACGCAAAAGGAGCGATTCGATCTTCTCGAAGCGGGCGTCCGCATCATTCGCGACGCCTGGCAAAAGTCGAACCCCAAACCGGTGCGCAATCCAATGCCTCTTTTGATGGGTGGCAAGGGAGAGAAACGTACGCTCCCGATCGTGGCGCGTGAGGCTTCGGAATGGAACCTGTCGCGCCTCGATGCGGACATGTACCGGCAAAGGCGTGACGTGCTCGAGGCGTGCTGCCGAGATATCGGCCGCGACCCGAAATCGATCCGGCATTCCGTGATGACGAGCTACATCATCGGGAGGGATCAGTCAGAGCTTCGCGAACGCGCGTCGCAAGTGTCGAAGGTCATTCCGGACTTGAGCACCATGACGCCGGACGAGGTGATCACCAGCCGGCGCTCGGCCTGGTTCGTCGGTACACCGGAGGAGATCACGCAGCAGATGCGTGAGCACGCGAGCCTTGGTGTCGACCTCTTCATGCTCCAACATTTCCTGCTCGACGACTCGGATGCGTTGAAGCTCCTGGCGGAGCAGGTGATACCGGCGGTCGCCTGAATGACCCAATTCCGGGCCGATGTGAGTCCGGCGGGCTAGATTAGGACTGTGGACTTCGAGCTCGACGCATCCGAGAAGGCGTTTCGTGACGAGGTCCGGGCGTGGCTAAAAGCCAACGCGCCGCGCAAAGACTCCCCCGAAGAAGGCCAGAAGGGTTTCATCGAGAGCCGTCGCAAGTGGCAGAAGCAGCTCTATGAGGCGGGATACATCGGTATCACCTGGCCCAAGGAGTACGGCGGTCGCGGGAAGGGGTTCATGGAGCAGCTCATCTTCAACGACGAGATGATCCAGGCGCAGACGCCCGAACCGATCAACGTGATCGGCCTCGGCATGGGCGGCCCTGTCGTGATTGCTCATGGCACCGAAGAGCAGAAGCAGCGATACCTGGCGCCTCTTCTGTCAGGTGACGAGATCTGGTGCCAGGGTTTCAGCGAGCCAAACGCTGGCAGCGACCTTTCCGGGCTGCAGACAAAAGCCGAGGACAAGGGAGACCACTACCTGGTCAATGGACAGAAGGTGTGGACCACCCTCGCGCACGTCGCGAAGTGGTGCATGTTGCTCACGCGCGAGCGCAAAGAGACTAACCCCCGCGATGGGTTGACCTACCTGCTGGTCGACATGGAGAGTCCTGGGGTCGAGGTGCGGCCGCTGGTCCAGATCACTGGAGACGCTGAGTTCAACGAGATCTTCTTCAAGGACGTCAAGGTTCCGAAGTCGCAGGTTCTGGACGCTCCGGGCAATGGCTGGGCCGTGGCGATGACCACGCTTCTCCACGAGCGCGGCACACTGGGGATGGCGCTCGCGACGCGCGCCCAGATCACCGCCGCCGAGCTGGCGGAGCATGCGCGCGAGCTGGGTCGGGGTTCTGACCCCCTGGTCAGGCAGAAGATCGCGCAGTACACGATCGAGGCGCGCGCTCTTCAGCTCAACGGCTATCGCGCGGTCACGGCCGTGAAGCGCAATGGAATTCCCGGCCCGGAAGGCTCGATCTTGAAGCTCATGTGGTCGGAGCTCAATCAGCGCATGAGCGAGACGGCGCTTGACATCGCGGGCCCGGCGGGACAGGTCGGCGATGGCGATGGATGGATCTACCAGTTCCTGCGTTCGCGTGCGAACACGATCGAGGCGGGCACTTCGGAGGTCCTCCGCAACATCCTGGCCGAGAGGGTCCTGGGCCTGCCGCGGAGCCGCTAGCAACCGCACCCGGGAAGCTTTCGTCCTCCTGAATAGTTTAGTATTGCGAAACTATGGTTCAGCCCTCAACTGAAGAGGCGATGGCGGCCTACAGCACACTCCATCGGGCCCTGCTGACATCGAGCGCCAGCAAGTGGCGGGACCTCGACATCTCGATGCAGCAGGTGCGTGCCTTGTTTTTCCTCCGCGACGAACAGGAGGCATCGGTGGGCCGCCTGGCCGAGCTTTTCGGCTTCGGCCTCCCCGCGGCGAGCCTCCTCGCCGACCGCCTCGTCCGCGCCGGTTACGTCGAGCGCCGCGACGATCCCGCGGATCGCAGGCGCGTGCTGCTCAGCCTGACACGCACGGGACTGCGGCTGGTCACAGACCTCCGCGAGGGCAGCCACTCGGTCCTGCGCCGCTGGATGTCCTCCCTATCCCCGGAGGACCTGGCCGCGCTGACGCGCGGGTGGCGCGCCCTCGCCGCGGTCGCTTCGCGCCACGGCGGAGTGCTGGAGAACAGCTCCGTATGACGGCGGTCGCCACGCGCGAGACCCAAACGGGTGCCGAGAAGAAGGGGATCGACCGCGGCGTGATGGCCGTCTTCGCGGGCCTGATGCTGGGGTCGCTGGTCGCATCGCTCAACATGACGCTGGTCGCGCCCGCCCTGCCCACGATCGTGGCGGAGCTCGGCGGCATCGCGGACTACAGCTGGATACCGATCTCCGCGATGCTCGCATCCACGATCGTGGTGCCCGTCGCAGGCAAGCTCTCCGACATTTACGGCCGGAAGCCGCTGTACATGACGGGCATCCTCGTGTTCGCGATCGGCTCGGCGCTGTCCGGCATCGCACCCAACTTCTGGTTCCTCGTGTTCGCCCGCTTCGTCCAGGGCGCCGGGATGGGCTTCATCATGCCGCTGTCGCAAGCAATCATCGGCGACATCATCTCCCCGCGCGAGCGAGGCAAGTACCAGGGCATGATGGGCGCTTCGTTTGGACTTGCCTCAATCGTCGGGCCGGCCGCGGGTGGGTTCATCACCGACCATTTCAGCTGGCGATGGCTGTTCTTTGTGAACCTGCCTTTTGCCATCCTCACGCTCGTTGTGGTTGCGCTCTACATGCATGTTCCAAACGAGCGGCGCAAGCACGCGATCGACGTCTGGGGCAGCGTCACGCTTTCGATTGGCATCACGTCTGGCCTGCTGGCGACTGTGTGGGGTGGGACGCAGTACTCGTGGAGCTCCTGGCAGATCATCGGCCTTTACTCAGCCGCCGCCGTCTTTCTCGCCACGTTCATTTGGGTCGAGAGGCGAGCGGCCGAGCCGGTGCTGCCTTTGCGCCTGTGGAAGAGCAGCATCTTCACCTTCTCCAACATCGCGGGCATGTGCGTCGCCATGTCGATGTTCGGCGCCATCTTCTTCCTGCCGGTTTTCGTGCAGGGCGTGATCGGCAACAGCGTGACGAACTCCGGGGCGATCCTGGTCCCGATGCTCGTGGCGATGGTCGTGACAAGCATCGGCAGCGGCCAGCTGATCTCGAGGACAGGTCGCTACAAGATTCCTCTGCTGGTCGGACTCGTGTTCATGGGCGCGGGCTTTTACCTGCTGTCGACGTTCGACGTGAACACGACAAATCAAACCGCCATCGAAGCCATGATCCTGATCGGGCTTGGACTTGGAGTGACCATGCAGACCTACACCCTCGTCGTCCAGAACTCGGTCAGCCAGCACGACATGGCGGTCGCGACATCGGCGGCGCAGCTTTCGCGTTCAATCGGCGCAGCGGTCGGGCTCGCCATCCTCGGCACGATCCTGACCCAGGGCCTGGCCTCATCGATGTCGAAATATCTGCCCGCGAGCGCGTTGCAGCAATTCCAGGCGTCGGGAAACTCAACCGCCGGGGCGGTGTTCGATCCCGCGCAGCTGGCTCACCTGCCGCCCGCGATCGCAGCCGGCATCCGTCATGGGCTCGCAGACGCGCTTCATCCCGTTTTCATGGCCGGCCTTCCGATCATCGCGCTCGCATTCATCGCCACGCTCTTCATCAGGGAGATGCCGCTGCGCCGGACAGCCCATGTCGCGGCCGGGCGCGGGAAAACGGTCGCGGCTGAGGAATGAGTCCCGCGCCCTAAACTAGGCCGCACCTTGGTTTCGAGCCCACTCCACGACCGGCGCCTCGTATGGGGTTTTTGGATCGCGTGCGCCCTTGCCGCCGTGGGAGGGGTCGCTCCCTTCGTGCTCGGCGGAGGCTCGAACCGGATCAGCGGCGTCGTGTTTCCGTTTGCGCTCGCCGCGATCGCGCTCGGCGCCTGTGCAGTGTTCTACCAGCAGGGCAGACCGGTCACCACTGCGCTCTATTTCGTGGCCAGCCTGGCCATCGTGTACGGAATTCTCGCCCTGATCGCGGTGCCTCTCCGGCTCGCAGTCGTTGGCACCTGCCCCCCTGCGCCCGCACGCTGCGCGTTGGGCCTTGAACGCCCGCTGACCGGCGCCGAGGACACTGCCCTGGCTTTCGCGATCGGGATGGGGATAGTCGCCATCCTCACCGGCTTTTTCGCGCTGGTCATGCTCTACCGCCGGCATTCGGTGAGTCCCCCGCCCGCTCCACCGGTGCGCCGCATGGATCCGGTTGCCGCCGGCCCGCCCGCCGAAACCGCGACCACCGAAGCGCCTCCGTCAAAACCGGAAGTTGCGGCCGAACCTGCCGTCGTTGAGCCGAAGCCTGAGCCGGAGCTCGAATTGCCGGCACCGGCTGAGGAGCTGGAGCTTCCGGCACCGGCCGAAACCCTGGAGCTCCCCGCTCCTGCTGAAACCACCGCGATGGATGAAGACGCCCCGCCGCCCGCGGCAGTGCGAAGAAATCCGAGGCGGCGTCGCACGTCGAAGGCGCCACCCGAGACACCGCCCGCGCCGAACATCGACGCTTAGACTCTCGACTGATGGATTTCGCCTTCTCCGAAGAGCAGGAGATGCTGCGGCGCTCAGCGCGAGATTTCCTCGCCAAAGAGTGCAGCTCCAAAGTTGTGCGCAAGTTGATGGAGAGCTCCGACGCCTACGACGAAGGGCTCTGGAAGAAGGTCGCCGGCCTCGGCTGGACCGCACTCGGAATCCCCGAGGAGTACGGAGGCGTTGGCACCTTCCTTGACCTGGTCGTCGTACTCGAGGAGGCCGGGCGGGCGCTGATGCCCGGCCCGTTCTTCGCCACGATGGGCTTAGCCGTACCAGCCATCATCGAAGCTGGGACGGAAGCCCAGAAGAAAGAAGCTCTCGTGGCAATCGCGCAGGGCTCGGCTCGCGCCACCCTTGCCTTTACCGAGCCGTCCGGCCGTTGGGACGCCGGGTCGGTGGCCCTGACGGCCAAGCCCAGCGGCGGCGGTTGGCGGCTCGACGGCGTCAAGCAGTTCGTGCCGGATGCGGAGGCCGCCGACTATATCGTCGTCGCGGCGCGAACCCGGGGCGAAGGTGAGGACGGAATTTCGCTTTTCCTGGTGAAAGGACGACCGAAAGGTATGACCGTC
>Ga0209488_10000684_pt1 | contig 28639 bp, 30 predicted proteins | sample Rivendell_Oct201_8_FD_188349 | JGI IMG/M metagenome (GOLD analysis project Ga0209488, IMG submission 188349) | Vadose zone soil microbial communities from the Eel River Critical Zone Observatory, Northern California, USA -... | ecosystem: Environmental > Terrestrial > Soil > Vadose zone >...
GTTCATGTTCGTGCGGGCTTACGGCGACTCGGCGCTTGCGGCCGGGCTTCGCCTCACCGTCGTGCCGCTCATGCTCGGCGCCATCGCACCGATCGGCGGCGCGCTCTACGACCGGCTTGGGCCCCGCCTCCTGACCGTGTCGGGCATGCTGATCTGCGTGGCCGGCCTGGTCCTGCTGTTTGTCGCCATGGATGGGACGGCTGAAGGCTTGTTGCTCGTCATGCTCGCTCTCGCCGTTTTCGGATTGGGTCTGGGATTGTTCATCTCGCCTAACAACAGCGCGATCATGGGCGACGCGCCGGCGGAGCTGACCGGCGAGGCCGGCGGGCTATTGAACGTCATGCGCTCCCTGGGTACCAGCGTGGGCATCGCGGCCGCCTCCGCCGTGCTCTCATGGCGACTGGCGATGCTCACTGGGTCCGGCCACAACACATTGGGCATGCCGCCGCACGACCTCTTGTCAGCAGGTCGTGATGTGATCCTGCTGCTCGGCGCAATCGCCCCGTTCTTCTTCACCAGCGCAGCGTGGGCGCAGTCGTACGGAACCGAAGCGCCCCCGCCGCCTGGCGATGAAGACGCGGAGCAGCCGCCCGTCGACGCCTTGCCGAAATAGTAAACGTGCGCGACTTCGGCATTTCCCAGCTTGACCGAGTAATCTTTATCGTAGGTGACGTTCGGCGGTCCGGGAGTACCGGCAGCGTTGGTGTAGGTCTCCAATCCCTTCTTCTCATTAACGTGACCGATCACCTGAACTCCGGCGCTCACAAACGACGCGGTATTTCCGCTCTTGTCCTGATGGACGTCTCCCACGACTGCAAACTTGACCGGCTTATCCGAGATCATCTTGATCTGTTCCATAAACGCATCGTAGTTCATCTGGCTCAGGCTCTTCGTATTCACAACCACGAGTCCGTCGTTCGTCACGCGTACCAGGCTGTTCGCACCGGCTCCGGTAACCATGGACAAGCCTGGCTTCACCACCACCGTTGCCTGCGCAGCGCCGCCTCTGCCGCCGCCCCCACGGCCTCCACCACCCGCGCCACCGGCGGGCGGACCTTGTTGCGCCAGCGCGGACAACGCCACAGTGAACAACAGAGTGGCGACAAGAATCGTTGCAAGAACATATTTTCGAGACATGGTTCCTCCCAGGAATACGGACTTCATATGACAGTGCGCATTTTATGGGAGTTCGCCACTGCCGCAAAAGAAATACAACCGATAACCGAGGGCGCGGCATTGCGGAACACTGGGATCCAGGACCTCGAACAAAGGGCCGCAAACGCCAAATGCAACTGATGCGAATTTCATTGATAGCGCCTGCGATGGCACGCGAGTATTGTCAGGCAATCGGGAGGATCCGATATGTCATCGATAGGAATCGCCCTGGGGTTCGCGGCGGCTTTCACACTGGCACAGGGTGTGACGGGCCTTCCGCCGCGCTTTGTTTCACGGAGTGCGGCGGCGATGGCGGGATGCCGAATGTCGGTCTTAAAGGGGCCGGGGTCCGAAACCTGCGTCCTCACAGAATTGCAGAGCGATCCGATGCGTGTCTTGGTTTACCAGCGATCGTCGGATGGCGTCTACACCGCCTCGAACGAGATGGCGATTACGTCGTGGTCCTGGACAGCGAAACTGTCGGTGACGGATATTCTCGGTACTGGAACCGATGGTCTGGTTTTCGACACGGCAGGGATACACGGGACCGGCATCAATCAGCGGATCCTGCTTGCCATTGCCTGGGACGGCTCTCGTTTCCGCTCAGTCGCGAGCGAGTCGTTGGGCTACGGATGCTACCGGCCAACAGCAACTGCCGACTACCAGCTTGCCGTGGATCACAAGTTCGTCACGACGAACGGTAAGCGAACCCTTCAATTGAAATACGAACTGACCAAGGACAAGCAACGAATCGGCGAATGGACGGATATCCTGCTGTGGGATCCTGCCCGGTTCATGTTTGTCCTGCCTCCGTTCAACGGTTCGGCACCGAACTCATTCGTCGACAAGGTCCGAGAACGGATCGCACACGTTCGGGACTACTCGTTGGCGCATCCGCTTGATCCCGTCAAAGGGTCCGAACAGTGGATCGGAGTCAGTGGTCTAATGAACGTCCTTGATCCGGTTTGTGCCCAGTAACTCCTTTAACATCGATCACGCCGTTCGCTGCATGAGCGGACGCACGGCCGCCATTAGGATCAGCACCAACCCAAACGTGCAGACGATCGTGGCACCGGTCGGCAGATCCAGTTTCAGCGAGAGATAAACACCCAGGGCCGATACGATCGTTCCCATCGTCCAGCCGATGGCCAGACGCTTACCGATCGAATCGGCATAAAGCATCGCGGCCACCGAAGGCACAATCAGGTAACAGAACACCAGCAACACTCCGGCAATCGACACCGACGACGTCACGACGAAACCAAACGACGCGTAGAACAGGAAATCCCAGAACTTGACCGAGATCCCATCCGACTCCGCCTTTTTGGCATCCATGGAGATCGCCAGGAATTTGTGACGGAACACATAGTGGAAGAGACCAATGACACCGTAGAGCACCGCGGTCTTCCCCACGTCCGACCACGACACCGCGAGAATGTTTCCCACCAGCATGTCTTTCAAATGCTCGCTCTCCGACGTCGACTTGCTCATGGCGAGAATCGCCCCGGCAGAGGCCACCGCATAGCAAATACCGATGATCGCCTCCTGCGGAATTCGTGCACGTCGGCTGCGTATCGTCGAAAAAACGAAGGCGCCGAGAAACGTGAATGCCAGGCTCACCCAGTACGCGAGAGGCGAATGAGGATCGCCTCCACCGATGGGCAGCAACAACGCGATGGTCGCACCGAGCGCCGCAATCTGCGCCAGCGACAGATCCACGAAGATCACGCCACGCTCGACCACGTGGACGCCGAGGTAGGCGTGAATCCCCGTGAGGATCAGGCTCGCGACAAAAGGAGCGGCAAGAAACTCGAGTACCGTTAGGTCCATTCCCTATCCTACTTTCCTGTGGTCTTGCGGATCGCTGTCACCAGCATGTTCAAGTCGGAGTCAAAGAGCTTGATGTAATCGGGAACATCCTTGTTCCCTCCAACAGACGGCGGCATCACCATCACTTCGGCGCCGGTCTCCCGTCCAATGGCGTTTGGAGTCTTCAGGTCGAAATACGGCTCCACCATCACCAGCTTCACACCATCCTTCTTCATCTGATTGATCAGGTCGAGCGTGTGCTGCGGCGTCGGTGGAATACCCGGTTTCGGTTCGACGTATCCGACAATATTCAGCCCGAACCGTTCGGCGAAATTCGGGAACGACCGGTGATATGTGACTACCTTCGTACCCTTGTACGGCGCCATCATCGCAGTCCAGCGCTTTTCCCCGGCGTTCACCCGGCTGACAAAATCATTCAAACGCATCTCAAAATACGCGCGATCATTCGGCCGCAGCTTCACCAGCCGATCGAAGATCTCCTTCGCGATGATCTTCCCGTTTTCAGGATCCATCCAGTAATGAGGGTTGCCGAGTGGATGCACATCGCCCTCCGCCCGAGTGACCTGTCCGTTGGGCACTTCGAGTATCTGCGCCTGAAGCGAGGCGTCGAGATATCCATCGGCGCCTACCTGGATTTTCGAGTTGCGACTCTGAGTAATCAACGGAGGCAGCCAGCCGATTTCCAGTTCGCGGCCGACGAGAATCAGAATGTCTGCCTTCTGAAGTTTCAGAATGAAGCTCGGCTTTGCTTCAACGAAGTGCGGGTCCTGATAGCCCTTTGCAATCGAGTCGATGACGATGTGATCGCCACCAACTTCTGTGGCGATCGATGCCAGATCCTCCGTCGTGGCGACCACATTCAGTTTTGCCTGCGCGCCTGCGGTGGTGCTGAACATCAACATCGCGGCTAAAACCAACATCATTCCAATAAACGATTTCGTTATCTTCATAATCACCTCTCGCGCTTAGAACGGGTGTGCGCCATGCGCACCGATTGAAAACTGAAACTGAAATAAGAATTCATTCGCGGTGGGGCCGTCGGCATATTGGGTACGCCGATACTGGCCACGGATCAGACTAAACTCGCTGGGCGAGTACGAAAGCGTGGCGGACTTACCGAGGTCGATCGTGGACGCGGCGTCGGCTCGACCCGCCCGGTCGTAGCGCACGCCGGAATACCAGCGGCGGCCGAGCTGGTATTCGCCGGATACAAAGTACCCCTTTGCGTCTTGCACGCCGCCGGGCTGATTGCGACGGCTCCAGACGAATTCCGTTCGACCAACAAACGAGTGATATACGGAACGCTGGAGAGGTTTCCATCGGATCGTCGCGTCGCCCCCGTAAAGCCGCGTCATGAATCGGCCGACGTCAATGTCGTTCACGACGCCGGACGAATTGTGTCCCCGTGAAAACGAAAACCCAAGATCGACGTTCGTGTCGTCAGTCACGTCCCTGTAGGCACGGAGGTGTCCGACGTAGTTCAGATCGCCGCGCTGGCTCGACTTGAAGAGATTCTCGCCCGAGTCTCCGCGAAACGCCTGAACCGTGGTTTCCAAGAACACAAATCGATTCGGGATCAACCGCGCAATGGAAATCCCCGTGTCATCGATGCCATCCTCCCCTCCGATGAGATTCTGCGTCATCAGCGGCCGGTCCGTCCACGGCAGCACGTGGTTGTGCAGACCGTTGACCTTGCCGAATGCTGCGCGCATCTTCCCGACCTTCACCAGCAATCCGCCGGGAACCGCCGGGAATGTGATGTATCCCTCTTCCAGATTCACTCCTTGCTCTCCAAAGGAAATGAAGAAGTCCGCCCTCGCATAGGGATCGACCGTGGCTTGAAAGGCGACTTCCGATTCGTGCATCTCGAGCGCAGGACTCGGATTCACCTTGTTCGACCCAGCGGCGCCGAGGAAATCTCCAATCACGGAAATATCGGGATTGAAGACCTTGGATGCGCTGACCGAGCCGCCCGTCACCGCAGTGGATGTGGATGACGCCGGCGCCCGATTCACCTGCACCTGAACCTCATCGAGTTGCTTCTGAAGGTCCTGAATCTTTTTTTCGTAATCGGCGCGCAACGCGTCGATTTGTGCCCGAATGGCATTGAGATCCGCAGCCTGAGGGGCTGCTGCAGGCTGGGCTTGCAGAGACAACGAGAAAACAAAAAGAACAATGAATAACGTAGCCGGCCATTGGCTTCTCATGGATCGCTCCTCTCCTTCACACTTGACCGTGGTTTCAGGAAATTTGTCGAATTACTGAAATGGATTTGGCTTTAGCTTGCGAGAAAAGAAGCCGGTGGAGCGCGGCCGGAACGGACAGGAACGGACTCGTGAGCGATTGGCTGGATTGCGGCGATTTCCAGTTTCCACTCTTCGGTTACCGGAGGCGCCAGCGCGGTTGCAACAGGATTGCCGATGCCCTGTTCGTGGCGCACGTGACATAGCACGCAGCCCAGTTCATCGGCGCTTCCGACGTGCCTGTGGACCAGAGCGGCAACGCTGGTGACGGTGAGTATCGCCACCACCAGCATCAGGCTGTAACGTTTCCAACGAGGAGTCATCACGCGCATCATACCGCCGTGGCATCGGTCGACGCAATATTGCTATACTCGCGCCGGAGGTTTTGATGAAGCGCACGGCGGCCCTGCAAGCACTGATATTCATGACAATTGCGACGTTCCTCGCCGGGTGCTCCCAGGGAAGCGTGAAGGCCGCACCGCTCTCTCCTAACTACGTTGCCGCTCAGGAAGCTCTTGCCGCGGACAACTTTGATCAGGCCAAAACCGCTCTCACGGCACTGGCGGACGAAAGCACCGGCGCTTATCAAAAGGAAGTTCAGGCGGCCGCATCCGCAGCGGATATCGATGCCATGCGAATGGCATTTCGATGGGCATCCGACACGCTGATCAAGAGCGGTGTTCCCGCCGAATATGCCGTTGCGTACTGCCCCATGTATAAGGGTGGCGCTTCGTGGCTCCAGAAAAAGGGAGCGATCCGGAATCCGTTCATGGGCTCAAAGATGCTGACGTGCGGAGAATTTAAGCAGAAGTAAGCGGAACCCCAGCCCGAATGCCGCAGCATACCCGTCCCATCGAATACACCGTTTCCTTTCCCGCACCGCAGACGCAGACGGTGGAAATCCGCATGGTCATTCGCGGCGTCGATTCAGCGAGCATCGATGTCGCGCTTCCGGTATGGCGAACCGGACGTTATGCCGTTCTCAACCCGGCCGGCACTCTGAATCGTGTGCGTGCCCAACGTCGCTCCGGAGCGCCATTGCGAATCTCCAAGCTCGACAAAACCACGTGGCGCGTTCTCACCGAAGGGCAAGCGGAAATCGAAGTTCACTACTCGGTGTATGCCAATTCTCTGGGCGACCGCACTCGGCATGTGGACGACTCGCATGCGTTCCTTTCCGGTGGAATGGTCTTTCTGTATGTGCCCGACCGGCGAGACGATGCCATTGCGGTTCATCTGGAAGCACCGGAGCATTGGAGGCTGTCCTGCAGTCTCGCGTCGGCGGAAGCGGCGCCGCGTACTCTGCTGGCTCCCAGTTATGATGTGCTCATCGACTCACCGATTGAAATCGGAGTTCACGATGTTATCCAGTTCGATATCGATGGAATCCCGCACGACATCGTCCTCTGGGGTGCGCCTTCGTTTGACCACGACAGACTCAAGAACGATTTCGCTGCAATCGTACGCAAGGAAGCCCAGCTGTTTGGCGGCCTTCCCTACGGGCGATATATTTTCATGCTCCACATCAGCCCCGGTCTTGGCGGAGGCACCGAACACCTCAACTCCACGGTGATTCACGCGCCACCGCGCGCATTTGAAGATGCGGTGGCGTACAAGCGGCTGATCGCTACGGCGTCGCACGAAGTGTTTCATGTATGGAACGTCAAGCGGCTTCGCCCCAGGGTTCTCGCGAAGCCGGACCTTGCCCGCGAGAATTACACGGACCTGCTTTGGTTTTGTGAAGGAACCACGTCGTATTACGACGAACTGATTCTGGCTCGCGCCGGTCTGTCGTCTCCCGATGAGTATCTCAGTGCACTCGGAGAACTGATTCAACGGGTGCGTCGCCGTCCGGGAAGCAATGTGCAGAGCCTGGCGGAATCGTCCTTCGATGCGTGGATCAAGTTCAATCAGTCCACCGCGGATGAAATGAACTCGACGGTGTCGTTCTATGACGGAGGGGCGGTGGTGAGCTTCCTGCTGGATCTGGAACTGCGTGCGCGCAGCGAAAACCGCGTGTCGCTGGATACGCTGATGCGGGAAATGGTCGCGCGGTTCCCTGCTTCCGAACCGGGTTTCGTGGAGGCCGATCTGATCGCGACGGCCGCTAGCCTGACTGGATCTGGATTCGAGGACTTCTTTGCGCGATACATTCATGGCACGGACCGACCGCCACTGGAGGATCGGGTCGGTGTCGTTGGTCTCCAGCTTGGACAGGCGCCGACGGGAACCCGCGCCTATACCGGGCTCATCCTGCAGGATCAGCACTCCTTGACCACGGTGAAGTACGCGCTGTCCGATGGCCCTGCGTATCGAGCGGGAGTGATGGCGTCGGATGAAATTGTTGCGCTGAATGGACGGCGGTACAGTGGTGCAGAGTTTCCGCTGCACATCGAACAGCAAATGAAACCCGGCGAAGTCGTTCAACTGGAACTAATCAGACGCGGACGCCAGCGGATGATCGAATTCGAGCTGGGCGCGATGCCGAAAGGCCGCTGGACGCTGTCGCGGGTTTCGTCACCGACGGAATCGCAACGGGCCGCGTATACCGACTGGCTGCACCAAACTTGGTAATATTGCGCGAAGCGCATCCAAACTGTAGGCGCGGTCTATGACCGCGCACGCTCTATCGTCGACAGCGAATTTGACTGAAGGAATGTGCGCGGTTATAGACCGCGCCTACAGTGCGGATGCCTTCGGCGGTTTGATTTACCTCGACGGAAGCAAATTCACCGTCACCGATTCCCTGCTGCCGTCTTTGATGCGAACGGCCGCGCCCTGCGCTTCGTAAAGACGCAGGAAATCCGGATCCTGCCAGGCGCCATTTTCAACATCGTCCCAGGCAAAGACCAGGTAGTCCCCAGGAGCCAGCGAATCCATCTGAAATCGGCCGGCGCCGTCGGTCGTCGCCGTTTTGTACGCTTCGGGCCGGCGCCGTCGAGCCGCATCCGGAACCAGAACCACCGTCGTGTTAACGACGGGTTGCGGTTTGTCCTTCACCATGGTGACAACGGTTCCGTTCAGATTCCCGGGTTTCATTCCAATGACGACTTCGATTTTAGGATCCTGCTCGCCGTTGAATTGAAGTCCATCATTCAGCACATCACGCATACCCATGCGAATCGACTTGATGTACGCACTGCGAAGCCGGCCCGCTCCGTCGAATGCCGAATCCAGCTTGATGCGATAGCTTTCTCCCGTCAGTACCTCGAATCCCATTCTCCCATCCGGAAATGGACTGTAGCTGTCGCCGGAGATCTTCGCGACCGGAGGATCCGGTATCAGACGCAGCCTGAGGAATTCCAGGTCCGGGTCATTACCCGAATCCGCACGGTCGTCGAACGCCACGTGAGTGGGAATGATGATCGGACTGCCGAGTGTCAGCGTGATGTTATCGATATCGGCGTCGCGCACATCGAGGCGCAGACTTCCGGATAAATCCCTCGAATGCCCAATCAGCAAATATGTGCCCGGCGCGACACCCCGGATATCAAACGGGCCGTCATCCGTGCTGGTCTGGTTTGGTGTCATCACATTCGCGGCCGCCGGATCGAGCGACACCAGCGATACCGTGGCACCACCGCCTGGAACGATTCCCCGGACATGGCGGGTCTGTATCGGAGCCGCCGTGAAATTCACTCCACCCTGATTCGCTCCGGCAACCAGTTCGATCGAGGTTGCCGCGCGCACGTCGGCAGTTCCCGGATAATAAATCGGAACGTAGGTCACTCCGGCAGCGAGCAGGGGCCGGGACATATCAACGAAGATTCGTGTCTCATCTGCAGTTGCTGGCGCCATAATGCGGGCCAGGCTGGAGGTACCGCCGGGCATGACGCTCAGGAAATACTGGCCCGGCATCAATCCGAACAAGCGGTATTCGCCAAGGTCATTCGTGTACGCCGTCTGCACTGGTTTGAGTACACGCTGCCCATCCTGATAAACCGGAATCAGCAGCTGGACAGTCGCGGCGCCGACAGGATCGCCCTCGCGGTCTCGAATCCGCCCGGAGATGACCCCTGCAGGCGTGAGTATGGTTTCGATGTCGGACAGAGTTTGACCCGCACCAAGGTTGATGGGAACTCCGGCACCGCCCAGACGCCGTTGGCCGAAGCTGGATGACAGGAACCCGTTGCGCGATGCGAACAACAGATACTCGCCCGGCCGGATATTGAGCAATGCAAATGTTCCGCTGCCATCGCTCACCGCCGAGTATGTTTGCGGCAGCGTTCCATCCACACGCCGAAGTTCGACCGTGGCACCCGCGAGAGGTCCGCGCGTATCGGCCCTTCGTACCATGCCACCGACGGATGCAACAGGCGGTGTCTGCGGCAAAACAGTTTGCACCGTCCATGCGAGAACGCTCAGCTGCAGGAGGAATCCTGGAAACTTCATCATGGCATGTATGGAATGACGGTGATTTCGGCCATTTCCGTGTTCCCATCGCCAATGGTGACGGGAACACCACGGCTCTCGTAGGTCTGCATGAACACCGCGTCGAACCAAGCTCCGGGTTCCACATCTTCCCACGCGAAAATCTTGTAGCGGCCTGGTATCACATTGACTCTGAATTTTCCGGCGGCGTCGGGCCGGGGCGTCAGGAAGAGATTCGGTCGATGGCGCAGCGACGGTTCCGGAACGATGACAATCGTCGCATTGGAAGCAGGCTCGCGGCGATCGTTCAGCACGCGGCCCTCCAGCTTTCCGGTCGCCGCCGAGACGATGACGGTAAGTTCGCCGTCGGGCTGATTTCGGATATGGATTCCATCGGCGCCCACTTCCTGTCCTCCGAAACGCACGGACTTGATACTTCCCGAATTGGCATCGATTGCGCCAAGCATTGCGGTGGAAGAGGACACTTGATAGTCCCCGGGGAAAACTCCCTGGAACACAAAGCTGCCATCGGACTCGACGAGTGCCGCGGCCGAAGGCATTGGTGAAATAAACGGCGTCAGTGAAACGCGTCTCAGCGTATTCGAAGATGAGGCCTGTTGAATGATACCTTCCGTGACGACGTGTCCTCTCAATGTGAATCCGCCTGACGCGGCCACTCTCACGTTGGACACATCGGAATTGCCCATCTCCACTTCACTGACTCCAATTGCGGGTGGAAGGGGTTGAGCGGGCGAAGGCGCGGCAGTAGCCGCCACGACGACACCGGTAACGTAATAGGAACCGGTCGTCACTCCGCCGATTTCAAACGTTCCGTTGTTATTGGACCGGAAGTTTCCTGCTGCTCCGACCGCGGCACCTCCCGACTTTGGAATCAAAGCAATTGTCATCGCTGCCGGCGATCCCGTGCCGTCGAGCGTCAGCCCGCGAATCTTGTGCACTCGCGCCGGGAGTGCGGTGATATTGATGCCACTCTCGGCGGTTCCCGCGCGCACGGCGATGGGAGTGGCTTGTTCGGCGACGACCGTGCCCGGATAGTAGGTCGTCACGGTGGATTCCTCGGCCACCGACCCGTCCGGCAGCGTTCGGCTGGTGACGTTTGGACTCGATAACGGTCCCTGCAGGGCGTTCGAAATTGCGTCTGCTTGAAATACGACAGATACGTTGCCGATGGGGCTGGAGCTATGTTCACCAGTTGTCGTCGTGCTCGGCGCAAGCGTCGGCGCAGGAGGAGTCGCACTGACCACGTAGGAGCCGGGCGCCAGCCAGAAAAGCCGGTACTCGCCCAGATCGTTCGTTGTCACCGACTGCACGAGGGCCAATGTCCGTCCCCGCTCTGAGTACCGGTACCTCCACGCCTGGACTCCGACGCGGCTGATCGGTTCGCCGTTGCGATCCACGATGCGTCCGCTGATGGCGCCGGCCGGCATCATCGCGATCTGAATGTCTTTCAGCTTCTGGCCCGCAGCAAGAACGACAGGCATTTCGCGGCCGTTGGCGCCCTTCTGGCCATACTTCGTCGAGACGTACCCGGACCGCGCCGCATCCAGGCGATACGATCCGGCCCGAAGGTTGTCAAAAACAAACTTTCCGTCCGCATCCGTAGTGGCCAACTGCACCGTGGTCGCAATGCTGTTCTGTGCCTGGAGGTTGATCTGCGATTGAAGAAGGATTTGAGCCAATTCCGGCGGAAGGTCGGCCGGTCTCGGCCCCGTGCCTCCCGGCGTTGAAGGATCGGAATTGAGGGTCAACGTCACCGAAACCTTGGACAGTCTTTCTCCGGATGTGCCCACCACCGACCCCTCGATGGAAGCAGTTCGCGGCGGCTGTGCGGGCGGAGTCGTGACCGCCTGCAGAAAAAAGACCGCCAGTGTTGTCTTCAAAAAAACCATCGAGGAACCTCGCGACGAAATATACGCTATGAACCGCGGAGAAGTCTCACTTGTCATAGAATCCAGACCCCAAAGCAAGGAGGCCCGGTGAACGAACACGATTCCGACAATAAGAAGACAACCCGATTGCGGCGATGGCTCGAAGTTCTTGTGCAAAAAACGGGAAGCGATCTCTTCCTGGTCGAAGGCCTGCCGCCCACAATTCGTGTTGCCGGGAAGATAACTCCGCTGTCTGAAGATTCCCTTAAAGGGGATGAAATAGAGGAAGCGATCCTGCCGGCGCTGCGATCGCACCAGGCCGATGGATATCGAGCCGGTGACTTTTCCATCGATGCATCGCTGCAGTTCAATTCGCTCGGGCGCTTTCGCCTGAACCTTCATCGGGAGCGCGGCCGGTCGGCCGCAACGATTCGTGCGCTGCCATCACAGCCGCCGCAACTTTCCGAACTCGGTTTTCCTTCAAATATTGAAGCGTTGACCCGGCTCCCGCACGGGCTGGTGTTGATCGGCGGCCCGACGGGCTCCGGCAAATCGACCACACTGGCTGCACTGGTCGACGTGATCAATCGTCGCGACGCGAAACACATCATCACCATCGAAGATCCGATCGAGTACAACCACTCCCATATCAAGAGTGTCGTCGAACAGATCGAGATCGGCGTCGACGCCGCGGATTTTCCCACCGCACTGCGATCGGCGTTGCGGCAGGCGCCCGACGTGATTGTGGTGGGTGAGATGCGCGACACCGAGACCATGGCCATTGCCGTGACGGCCGGTGAGACGGGGCATCTCGTCTTCTCCACGCTGCATACGGCCGATGTCACCTCAACCATTGCGCGGGTGTCGGATTCGTTTCCGGCGGAACGTCAGAACACCATCCGCAATGAACTATCCCTGGCGCTGGCCGCGGTGATGACGCAGAAGCTTCTGCCCAGAATCGGCGGTGGCCGGGTTCCGGCAGCGGAACTGTTGATGATGAGTTACGGAGCGCGGCAGCACATTCGGAAAAATGCACTGCAGCATCTGCATCAGGAAATCAGCATCACCCGCAGTCAGGGATCATTCACTTTTGAGGAATCGCTGGCCGCCCTGGTGAAAGCCGGGCGCATCGAACCGGAACAGGCCCGCGGCCGCACCGTGCACACAGAGGAGCTTGAAACGTTGTTGCGCGGAGTTGGCGCGAGGTCCTGATTCGCTGCTTCAATCAAGCGGAGCGCATCCAAACAGCTGCAGGTGGTCCGTACGCATTCCACCACCCGGGGGGATGATGTTCTGGATCGTTCAGGGTTCAACCACAGCTGCAGCTGCTTGGATCCGCTCCGCTCGAGAAACCCGGCCTATCGCCGCCGCCAGCGCGCGCTTGAAGAATCCTGCACCTTGGTCCACTGCTCCATCGTCAGTGTCTGGCGGATTCCCAGAAGCATCCTGGAATTTGCTTTCTCCAGTTCGGCGCGAGCCTGTGCAATGCGATCGATCTGGGTCAGGATTTTCGGTTCATCCAGCTTCTCAGCCGCCATCAGAGGATCGAGAATGGCTTCTTCTTTCGACAGAGCCGCATTCAGATCGATCAGCTTGAGCCGGTGCTGTTGAAAAATGTCGTCCATTTTCCTCTGCTGTTCCTTGGTCAGGCTTAGCGCGGATACCGCGTCGGCATTGTTCCACCAGGTTCCGGGTGCAATCTGGAGCATGGAAAGAGGATCCGCGGATCGCGAGGTGGTATAGAGCCTCAACTGGTTCTGGCCGAAGTTCGGGCCGAGATCGATTACCGAATTCGTAATGATCGGGGCCGGAGCTCGAGGGGTCACTGGCGTTTGAACCGTCAGTTTCTGAAGCTCCGCTTGCTTTTCGTTCACCCGTGCCTGCGCAACCTCTATCGCCGCTTTTGCCCTTTCAGTGGCCACACGAGCGGTTTCAGCTTCCCTGGCCTGAGGCGACTGTGCCCACACGGTGGTACCGGACATCAGCAGAAACATTCCCATCACAATAAACTGGCGTTTCATTGAACTCCTCCATTTGCTCTCGGACTGGTTCCCGGACTTTCATTCGAAGTCTTGCTCGACGGTTTCTTCCTGTCGTCGGGCTTCGTCGAGTCGGCGGCGGCGCCACTGTTCTCCACCGGCATCAGTTGCATCAACGAATTCATGGCCACCGGCACTCTCCGCGCCAAATGCTCATTCACATCTTCGGTAAGAAGGACGTCCTCGGCAGCCTGGGCTTTGATTTGGCGGTCTCTCGAGTCGCGGTAGACCGGCACGGCGATGGCGAGTGCCAGTCCGGTCCCGACCAGGACCCAGGTCAGAGATTGCCAATGAATCGGCTCGGACCGTCGAGCCGCATGATGGACCACCGGAAACTCCGCCTGGTTCTGCTTTTCAATCCAGTCCCGGACCGAACTGCGAAACAGCGACACGACCCCACGAAAGCGCTCCAGCTCCGCAGCGCAGCCGGGGCACTCTCTGCAGTGCCGCTCTTCTTCCGAGAATTCATTGAAAAAACCCGCCGCCAGTTTCGAGATTTGTACCGACGTTAAATGTTTCATCGCATTTCCCCAATTTGTTCGCGAACTTTATGGACTGCGCGGAACAGATGCACTTTCACGGCGCCCTCTTTTAATCCTGTCGCCTTTGCAATTTCGAGCAGCTCCATATCTTCCACGAACCGGAGCAGAAAAACCGTCCTTTGGCGCTCCGATAATTCCGCCGTTACCCGCCACACCGCATCCATCTGTTCCTTGGCCATCGCCCTGGCTTCGGGCGAAACATCGTGCCCCGGGAGCCAGTCGCACAAGGCGGCCGGGTCGACTCGGGTGAGTTGTGCGCGCTTCCAGAATTGAAGGCGCCGGCTTCGTCCAAAATCCCGCACGAGGTTGATCGCGATCTGCATCAGCCACGTGTTCACGCTGGAATCGCCGCGAAAGCGATCGCGTGCCTGGTATGCGCGGAGCAGGCAATCCTGAGTCAGCGTTTCAGCCGCATCGCGATCACGCAGCGAGGCAAGGACGAAGCGGAAGATTCGTGGCCAGTATTGCCGGACGACGCCATCGAAGTCCGCTATCTCCGTCGTTGGAGCAGCCTCGGGTTCGTCCATCTGGACCGCGATCATGGAAGTGGTGGCGGCCGTTTTCACGTCGGTGTAGACGAGGATTGTCGCGGCGGGGTTAACAGCGGTTATGGAGAATCTTGCGCGCAGCGCGTCCGAATAACTGTAGGCGCGGTCTGTGACCGCGCAATATCCATCATTCAAAAGGCAATGCTGAATCAGGATCGTGCGCGGTCAATTATTGATGGCTGCGCCCTGTCGGGCTTGCATTCGCTCCGCTCATCGACCGCGCCTACAATGTGGCGGCCTTCGGCGACATTCCATTTTTTACGGCCGGTACGCGGCCGCTTCCGCCTTAATTCGTTTGCCGTCGGATTCGGTGAACCAGTGTTGCTTCACCAGGGCATCCACGGACTGAGCAACCTTCGAGGCATAATTCGCAGGACTCCCATACAGCATATTGAACCGCGCCGCATCGAAGGCTTTCTTGTGGCCCAGTTCGGGACAGGTACCCACGCCATTGCTGTTGGTGAAATACGTCGCCACCGGCACGTCCACGTATGGACTTCTGACGCCGCCGACACCGTGGCCACTGGCATCCAGAACCACTGCGGCATCGGTGGCCCCGGGGTTCTTCAGTTCGATAGCTGCGCCGTGAGGCGGAGCAATACCCTTGCGCACCCACTGGTCGAGGTTGTGTAGCGCGGCATCAAACACGTAGGACATCAGCGGCAGTTCCGTCAACGGAATATCCGGATCGCATTTCGCCGCAAATGGCCAATTGACGTCACCCTGGACATTCCCGCCAGCCGCCGTCTGATCCGGAAAGATTGCCAGAGAGGAATACGGACTCTTGTCGATGTGGCTGGCGCCGGCAATCTCGTACAGACGGAAGCGGTCTTCCTTCGTATCGCCATCCGGACGCCGGAAGGCCGACGTGTTGAGCACCTCACCCTGCGACGCCACGGCAATTACCGGCACATTGATCTTCCGGAGGATCGATCGCGGGTCTGCTTTCGCCGGCGCGGTGGCACAGCGATTGATTTTCGCCGGAGCCAACGGACTCTTGACGAGGTATCCGTCGTACACCGGTTTTCCGTTTTCCAGAGTCGCCTGCGAATGAAAGGCGTTGATATATGTGATGATGTCGACGTTCTGCGTGGTCATGTACACGTTTTGAACACGCAATGACGCCAGCGGTCTGGACGCCACGTTGCTTTTCAGAAGAGCCCCGAGCTGACTCAGCATGTCGAAGCGCAAACCTTCTTCCGACGCCGAAGCTGTGCTGGCGGCGCCACCGGGACAGGGCGCGTTCGGAGTGGGATTGCTAAATGACACGTCCTTATAACGCGCGGGGTTGAATTTTTGCAGCCCTCCGATCCCCCCGAGCGTCGTCACGCCGATCCAGGCATCCCCGTTTTCGAGGAGTCCGTTCTGCATATAACCGAACAGCATCGCCCAATCGAAGCGGCGCGCGGAGTTCATGATTTCGACGACGACATTGCCGCTGAAACGTGCCTGGCTCGATGGCCGCCGAACGAGAATGCGCGTCGCATACGAACCGTTGGGTGATAGCACTTTCAAAGATCCGTCGGCCAGCCAGTCGTACACATTCGCAGTGCCGCTGATGATGTATTCCTCTTCGACGTATCCCTGCTTCGACAGGTCCAGTGCGCCAAACGTACGATTGGCCGCCATCAACGGATAGGAGTCCGTCGTAACGGGAATTGGCCCGGTGAATTTAGCGATCGGCGTGGCAGCGGGGCGCTGCGTTTGTGCGGAAGCGGACGCCAGGAGAATCAGGATCGTTAGGGGAACTCGAGTCAGTATGTTCATCGATCTCCTTTTTTGCAATTCAGTACCAATGTTCTGTGATCAAAAGTGCGAACCTACTGCAGCGCGTCGGAAATGTCGTATTCCGCGACCTTGTTATCCTGCATATGAGGAATAATCAGCAGGTGCGTTGCCGGCACATAACTGATGTCGGCCGTGCCGCGATTGAACTGCGTCACCTGATGAACCTTTCCCTGGGCATTAATGTGAAGCACCTTCCCTGCCGTCCAGTCCGTGAGAATATATCCACCAGCGCCGTCGCTTTCGAGCCCATCGATGTTCGCTATCGGGTCCGGAGTGATGGCACTCTTCTTTTTTGTCTTGAGGTCAATCTTGAACAGCCGGCCCGGAACCTTGGTGGTGAAGTCCTCTTCCGGTTTACCCCAACCGCCGACGACAAGATGATCGCCTTCGACCAGGAGCCCGTTGGGGTACTCGATGTCGTCGCCTTCGGCAAATACCGTTGCTTTGTTGTTCTTCACCGCATAGATCTTGCTTGCCGTCATGTCCGTCACATAGACGGTGCCATCGGGCCCGCATGCGACGTCATTGAGAAACTTCGCGTTCTTGATTTTCACGCGTGACTTGATCTTGCCTGCGGCAATGCCGATGCCGACCACTTCATCGATATCGGCCGTCCACAAAACGCCATCATAACTGCGCATCCCTTTGGGCGCGTTGAGTCCGGTAATCCAGGAGGCATCGATGACCTTCCCATCGGGAGACAACTTCGAGATGCGTCCGTCCCCGTCTTTGACATCCGCCATGCCGACAATTTCTGAAACAAAAAGAAAGCCCGACGCCGAATCCAGGTACGCGCTTTCCGGAACGGCGATGCCTTCCGTTGCGGTCCATTTCGGAGTCTGCGGGTCGATCTTCGCTGGAGCCGTTTTTTCAGGTACAGGTTCGGGAGCGGGCGCAGGAGAACAGGCCGTTAAGACGAGAATGAGAAGCGAAAGAGACGTGCAGACAAAAACCCTGTAATGCATTCTCATGCACAGGATTGTAGCAGGAAGTGTCTACTCGCCCGAATACACGAAATAGAGTGCGATCGGCGTCAACGCGATGGTCACTCCCAGCACGAGCCACAGGACAAGCGGTTGCTCCAGCATGAACGCCGAGACTGCGGCGATATCGACATGACGCAGCAAGGCGAGGAGCACACCGATCACGCATGCGCCCGCAATTCCCTGCACCGCCGTGATCGGACGCGCCGCCACGCGCACGGCTTCCCGTCGCGCGCGAAGCTCCGACTTCCACCACACCAGTCCGGCCGACGGAACATGAGTGGCTTCCAAAGCGGCGGAGTAATCGTCACGATAAATCGTCGCCACCATGGCGAGTTCCGAACAGATCGAGCACGTAGATACATGAGTGGAGAGTTCATCGCCTGCGCGATCCGGCCAGCGGCCCGATGCAACCGCGTCCAGTATTTCCGCTTCACGTTGGCATTCGATGCGGCTCACGACTTCCTCCTTGTTCCGCCCATCAATTTGACCAGCTTGCGTCTGGCGCGGAACAGAACCAGTTTCACGCTGCCCACCTTGAGTCCCAGCGTATCGGCGATTTCCTGATGCGAGGAACCTTCGGCATACGCCAGCCACAGCGCATCGCGTTGGCGGGAACTCAGGTGTGTCAGCGCCCGATCCAGGTCCGTGCGCTGCTGGCTGGTCTGTCCCATGTTGGATTCCCCGATCGGATAACCACGCGTGCCTTCCTCGGGCAGCTCCGTGAGGGCAGGCAGGCTCCGGTAATTGTCGTGCACCAGGTTTGCCGCAATGCGAAAGAGGTAGTTGCGTCGATGGGTTTCACTCTCATGCGAGACGCGCGCCCGGAGGAACCGGTAGAACGCTTCCTGAAGCAGATCGTCGGACAAATGCCGGTCTCCGGTTCGGCGCCACAAATACGCCCACACCGGGCGAGCGGTGCGTTCGTAGAAAGATGTGAAGCTGTCCTGATCCATCTGAAACGTCTCTTCCGATGCGTTGGCTCGCGGATGGAGTTGCTCAAGTTCGGATAGTGTGATGTCGCGCATGGTCATGACGTTGTTGATGTGGTTGTAGACGTCGGGTCGAGCAGACCCAGACGCCGAGACAGTATATACGACCCCAGCGATGAGAGAATAAATCCGATGCCGAGGGCAATGACGAGCACTCCGGCGACCTGGAATCCGGTGGCGGCGTCCGCATCCTCGAACCGATAACTGACAATGTTCAGTCCACCGCCCGCGATCAGCGCCACGATGCCGAGTTGAATCGACCAGAGGATGCGGCCAACTGGAGCACTTACCGAACGGGGGCCCGCTTCGTAGGGCAGGCTCGCGGATTCCAGGAATCGTTTGCCTGCGGGAGTCTGAATGAAAGTCAGGAGCTCTTCGTTCGACCCGAATCGATCCAGCAGCTTGGTCTGGGTGTCGGTCTGAAGCTTCGACATACGCAGCCAGCGCCTGTGATTGATGATTCCACGAATGAGCAAACCGAGCGTGTAAATCAGGACGATGATCACCGTCGATACTGCCAGCGGCGTCACGGCGCGTTCGATATTGCTTCCAACAGAATCCCGGTATTCGCGGTAATCGTTCGGCAAGCCCAAAAAATACGCGGGATTGTGCGCAATTTCCGGGTGCTGCGCGACAAAGGCCGCCACGCCAGGGTACGTTGCCAGGTAGCCGGCATTATTCAAGAGAGTCGGATCCGACTGAAGCACCGTGCGAAGCTGCGGTGGATACTGCTGGAACATTTCTCTTAGTTGGTTCTGAACTTCACGTGCATCGGTATTCAATGCCTGGATCGGTACAGGAGGTACCGTTGTCCTAAGCTGCTTGCTAACCGTATCGGGCGACTGGGGCGCGGGCGCTTGCGCATTCAAAATGCCGGCCGTACAGGTCAGAGCCAGAGTCAAAGCCAGAGTTCGAAGAGTCCCCATCATTGCCACCTCACCTGTTTACTACGGGGAGGGGCCTGAAAGGTTAACAACCAATAAGTTGGACAATATTTTTTCGCCGATAAGCCTGGCGGGCTGCGCCGTACCGGTTATCAAATGTCCGATGTCCGGGTAATGGGCTAGTTTGAAGTGAGGGTGAATAGGCTGCCCTCCTAGGATAGGAGGGCAGCGGGATCGCGAAGCGGATCCCGCGAGGGGTGGTAGCTATAGTCGAGCGAAACTTTTCGACTTGGCTACCACCCCGGCGCTTCGCGCCACCCCTCCTGTCCCAGGAGGGGAACCGGAATATCAAACTAAACCACTACCCGGACATTGGAGATTACCGAGCTTAAGATTCTTTTGGTTTCTGGATCCCGATTGTAGCCAGCACACCGAGCACAAGAGTTATGAGCGTGGAAACCGTATACGTCGCATGAAGTAACCCAAACGTGCGGAGTGCGGAAACCACTTCCGGAGGCGGCGAATCGCGCGGGACAAAATCCAGGCTTCGTCCCACGCTGACAATGGGCGGCGTCAGGACCGCCATCACGAACAACGAAATCCCCAGCATGCCCACGATGCACCACTTGGCCCGCTCGGCTCCCCGAATCCGCATCACAAGCCAGAGCGTGAGAATTCCCACCGCCATCTGCGCCAGGTTCCAGTACTGAAAGTAAAGCCGGTTCAGTTCCGCCGAGAGGTAGCGCAGCATATCGCGCGCCACCGGATGCCCGGGAGTCTTGACCGAATCCAGGGTATCCACCGCGACATGAAACGCGTTGTTCGGTGAGTTCGCAAGCAGCCGGTCAATGGTAAAGAAATTCTGCGTTGCCACGATGGCCACGCATACGGTGCCGGTCAGCCAGATGGCCATGCAGAACATCGCCCAGGGTTCGGCGCGCCAGCCGCTGCCCGGCGGGCGGCTCATGCCGCCGTTCCCTTTCGCCGGATAAAGCCCTTCGCGGTGAGATGAAACTCCGGCGGAAGCGCCGCTTCGACGCTGGGCCGGTATCCCTTCACCGGCCACTCCCGGTCGGCGCAGAGTTCGGCAACCGCAATCCGGATCCTGGGACGATTCTCCGCACGGATGAACAGTTCCAGTAACGCTTCACGCACTTCCTCACCAAGTTCCGCGATCGCTTGTATCGCAACGATGCTCACATCGTCATCGTCGTCTTCCAGGGACTTGCGAAGTGACGCGGCGATTTCCGGCGTGATATGGCCGTGCATGGCCTTGATCAGACTCGTGCGGTGCTCCGGCGACGTGAAGGGATTCTGCGCGACGTTCTCCAACACATCGACCAGCTTCGGAACCCACTCCTCCTGCGGCAAGATCTGAGTCAGCACGCGCACCGGCCATTCCACCTGATGATGGGTCTTCATGAATTTCAGAATCGGCTCGACAGCGGCTTCACCCTTATCGACGAGCATGCTCACAATCATCTGCTTCTCTTCCACATCCTGGCTGATGACTTTGCTCGACATGGTAAAGCGCTTCAGCAACGCATACGTCGCCTCTGGTGTGTCCAGCTCCGAGAGTCTTTCGGCCGCTTCAATGCGCGGCGCGTCCTCTCCGGCGGTTTCCGTGAGCTTCTTGATGAGTTTATCGATTTGAGAGGCAGGAGTCCGTTTCAAGAAATCAAACATGATTATGGTTTTCCGAGATTGACCAGCGAGTAGGGATCGACGCGCGCATTCTGCACCTTGATTCCCCAGTGAAGATGAGGCCCGGTCACGCGCCCTGTCGCCCCCGAAAGTCCGAGCACTTGATTGCGATCAACCAGCGCTCCAACCTCAACATCAATACGGGAGAGATGGGCATAGAGGGAGTAAATGCCCAGCCCGTGATCGACAATGACGGTGTTTCCCGTAAAGAACAAATCCTTTGCCACAACCACTCGTCCCCGATTAGTCGAGTGGATGGGCGTTCCCATCGCCGCGTGCAGATCCGCCCCGGCATGCGGTGCCCGCGCCTGCCCGTTAAAAACTCTTCGATGTCCGAAATTGGTTCCCGATTCCCCGGCGATCGGGACGACGAACGGCTCCTTCCACAGCTTTTCAGCGGTAATCGTATTGTGGATGATATCGAGCTCTTTCTGTTCGCGTAATGCGCGTTCGGTGTTCTCCGGGCTCAGGTCCACATATTCATCGGCCACTTTCAATTGAGTCGTGGGGTACTTCACGGTCTTGACCGTTATCGTTACACTGCGTTTTTCCACGACACCATTCTTAGTAACGCGGATCGTGGTGGGGTACGCCCCGGCCTTCACATCCAGATCGACGCCGATAACAGCCACCCACTCCGAGTCGACGCGAACATACGGCACATCCTTCTTCTGCCATTGAATCGCCACTGCGGTGATGCCGGTTTCATTCGGCAGTGCGAGGCGAGCCGCCTGGCCCTGGTTTGCGGAAACAGCAGCGGCAACCAGTAGAATCGTGTGAATGAAATTCAACATTGAATTGACCGCCTCATTACTTCGTTGCGCTGGTGAATCGAAACCGATTCAGTTTAATTGCCGGCACGCTGATTGTAGTCCCGCCTGCTCTTAACACTCTCAGCCGATTTCCCACGGCCGCCACACCAGCCAGCGCGTCGACATAGGATTGCGTGAAGCGCATGGACTTTGTTGCGCCTACAATTTCTCCATTCTCGACCAGGAACGTGCCGTCGCGCGTCATTCCTGTCACCACGACGTCGCGTGGATGCACGTGCCGCGTGTACCAGAATCGTGTGATGTAGAGGCCGCGCTTCGTCGATCGAATCATTTCCTCCACCGTCGATTCTTTAGACGTTCCGGGCTGCAGAAACAGATTCAACGGAAACGGTCCGGTTGTTCCCCCCGCCGACGGCGGCATGGCATGCCCTGTGGAGGTGAGTCCGGGCCTGCGGCTCGCGGTATGACTGTCGTACACCGGGGTTTTGCAGACCCCGTTCTCGACGATCGCAACGTACCGTTTGGGTTGTCCCTCAAAATCGAAAGGCAGCGGAATTCCGCGCAAGTCCAACCCGTCATCGAAGATGGTGATTTCCGGAGACATGATTCTCTGGCCGGTTCTGCCATTCATCCACGACCGTTCCTCCTGAAACGCCAGACCGCTCATTCCATCATAGGCCAGCATGCCGATCAGATCGGCTGTGGCAAACGGATCCAGGATGACTGTTACTTCGCCGGGTTCGCATTCGGCAATTTTCTGGCCGAGTAGAACTTTCTCCAGCGCTTCGTCCGCCAGGGATTCCATATTCACGGCATCGAGTTTCCATCCGGACGCGTGAGACCATCCAGAAGCCTTGCCGTTCATGATCACCGATGAGGCATCGGCAACCGTGGACTCGAACTCCGCAAATACTCCCTTGGAGTTCGCAACACCGAACGTCGACACACCAGTTGTCATGGATCCCGCCGCGGTGTAACCCATCGACTGCGCCTTCCGGCACAGGACGCCCACTCCGTTCGCCCTGGCTTGCGGAGTACAGGTGGCCGCATCGCGATCAAAGGCTTGTGTCGTTGCTATCGGTACCGGCCCCGGCAGTCCCTTGAACTCCGGATTCTCCGGCTGCAGTTTTGCGAGTTCTGCCGCGCGATGAACCAGACCCCGCAGGCTTTCTGTTCGTACATTATTAGATACGGCCGTGCCCACGCGTGTTCCGACAACGCATCGAACCGTGATCTCGTAGTTCGATTCGGTGACGTTCTGATGAATGTGATTATTCGCGAAACGGGTGAGACTCTCCTCCTGGCGCACGCATACCACTTCAGTCTCGTCGGACTTCGCGTCCTTCGCGGCGGACAGCACGGTGTCGGCGATCTCCCGGAACTTCATCGGAAAACACCGACCCGTATGTTGCGGAATCGTCCCGGTGCCGCCCCATGGCCGGTGCCCATCGTCTGCATGGGCTCGCCCTTGCCGCAATTGGGCGTACCCCAGAGCTTCCAATGCCTGGCATTGCCAACGGCGTCACATGAATTCCAGAATTCGGGAGTGATTCCCGCGTACGTGCAGTTCTTCAGGAGTCGTCCCAGCTTGCCTTTCTTAATCTCGTAACCGACTTCGGTGCCGAACTGGAAGTTGTAGCGCATGTCGTCGATGCTCCACGACCGGTTCGTCTCCATAAAGACGCCATCATCGGTGTCGCCGATCATATCGTCGAACTCCCATGTTCCCGGCTCGAGCGAAACGTTGGCCATCCGGATCAGAGGAATTCGGTTCCATCCCTCCGCGCGCATGCAGCCGTTGCTCTGCAGCCCGAGAGTCGATGCCGTCTCGCGCGACATCAGATATCCGGCGAACAGTCCGTCTCGCACCAGCGGTGTGCGCGACGCCGGTATGCCTTCATCGTCCCATCCGAAAGTCCCAAGACCGTTGACGCTGGTGCTGTCCGCAGTAAGGTTCACGAGGCTCGAGCCATAGCGGAATCCGTTCAGCTTCTCTGTTGTCAGGAAACTTCGTCCGGCAAACGCCGCTTCCGTTCCGAAGACGCGATCGAGCTCGGCAGGATGTCCGCAGGATTCGTGGATCTGCAGCGCCAGCTGAGAACTGCCCAGGATCAACGTCGTGTTCAGGCTCGGGCACGGGGCGGCGGTCAGCAGAGCGACAGCTTCCGCCGCAATTCGTTCGGCATTGCCGGCAAAGTCTGCTTCCAGGATGTACTCCCAACCGCCGGTGACCTGCTGGCGGAATGAGTGCGGATACGATCGCACCTGAATCTCATTGCCTTCAACTGCGGTGGCGCTGATCGAACCGCCGGTTTCAAAAATCGTTTGTTCGACGTAAGCCCCCTCGCTGTTCGCAAAAACCTTATCGCGGCGAACGCTCAGCACACTGCCTTCGGATACCTTTACTTTGGAATTGCGGCGAATCCGGGCATCGGCACCCAGCAGCAGCGCCAGTTTGGTTTCAAGCGAAACGGAAAATGGATCGATGCGAACGGGTGTTGTATAGCTGCCAATGCTTCTCACGGGCGGACCCAGATCCACCGGTTCTCCGGGAACCTTTGCGCTGGCTTTAGCCGTCTCCACCGCCAGAGCAGTCACGCGATCGATTTCCGCGGCGGTAATTTCCGCGCTGGAAGCGAATCCCCACGCATCGCCAAGCAGAACCCTGACGCCGAAGCCAATCGATTCAAAGTCGCCCAGCCCTTCCACTTTTCCGTCCTTCGTGGCGATGGACTGATTGCGGTTTGTCACCACGCGCACGTCCGCATAGCGGGCTCCCAGCCTGGAGGTGGTGTCGATTGCGCGTAAGGCGAATTCTTTCATTTGTTAAGGATACGTGATCTAACCTTGCAGAAAAAATGTAAGATTCTTGGAATTATGGTCAAAGCGGACCCCAAAGAGATAACACGCGGACTCCAGGAACAAGCTGAAAAGCTTTTCGGCACCGAGCACGCCGCGGAAATTCAGAGCGAAATCGAAGCGATGGGTCAACAGCTGGCCACGCTGCGCAATACTCCGGTGGACCTGCTCGATGAACCCTGAACAACTTTCCCTCGTTGAAGCCGCCGCCCAGATCCGAACCGGAACGCTTTCGCCGGTGGACTATGCGCGCGCGCTTCTTGCCCGCATGGACCATGTGGAACCGCAGGTACAAGCCTGGGTCACGGTGGATCGCGATGCCGTGATGGCCGAAGCGCGGAAATGCGAAGCGGAAGCTTCGGCAAAGCGCTTTCGCGGCCCGCTTCACGGCGTTCCGGTTGGCATCAAGGATATCTATTACACCCGCGGAATGCGGACCACCATGGGCGCTGCGCCATTTCGCGATTTCATTCCCGACTGCGATGCCGATGTGGTGACGAAACTGAAACAGGCGGGCGCGATCATTCTTGGGAAAACCGTCACCACCGTCTTTGTATTTCTGGACCCGGGCCCGACGCGAAATCCCTGGAATCTCGAACACACTCCCGGCGGGTCCAGCAGCGGATCGGCCGCGGCGGTTGCCGCCCGAATGTGTGCCGGCTCCATCGGAAGCCAGACCGTGGGTTCGGTGGGCCGTCCTGCGGCATACAACGGAGTGGTGTCGCTGATGCCGACGCAGTCCACCGTGAGTATGAAAAATGTATTCCCGCTGTCATGGCCGTTGGATCATGTCGGGATATTCGGTCGCTCGGTGGCAGATGTGGAGGCTCAGCTTCAGGCCATCGCCGAATTGCCCATCGAACGATCGGCCGCACCGAAGACAGTGCGCATCGGAGTGATCCGCGATTTCTTCTACGAGAATGCGACGACCGAAACACGAACCCTTCAGGATGCCTTTCTTCAGAAGCTTGCGGTTACGCCGGGTTTCATCGTGGAGGAGGCACGGTTGCCCGCGGCGTTCGAATTGAACCAACCGATACTTCGAACGATCCTGCGTGCCGATGTCGCCGCAATTCATAAGGATCTGTTCCCCGCCCATCCAACGGCTTATGGTCCAAAGCTTCGAGAACTCATTGAGACGGGAATGCTGATCAGCGCCGCGGATTACCTGCGTGCACGACGTCTTCGCCGCCATTACCAACGGGAGATGTCCCGGCTTTTTGGGCGCCATGATGTGCTGCTGACGCCGGCGGCTCCCGGCCCAGCGCCGGCCGGAATTGGGGCTACCGGCAGTGCGGTGATGAACGGTCCATGGACACTGGCGGACTTCCCGACGATGACGCTGCCCTATGCGCTCTCGGCCAACGGACTGCCGCTGGGTCTCCAGCTTTCCGGACCCATGCTGGGCGATGGCCCGCTGCTCGCGTCCGTCGGAAAAATTGAATCGATGATTGAATTCGCAAAAATTGAAAAGGAGTCCTATGCCGGCTTACATCCTGGTTGAGATCCAGGTTCACGATGCTGCCAAATTCGAGGAATACAAAAAGAAGGCGCCGCCTTCGATTGCGGCTTACGGCGGGAAGTATCTGGTTCGCGGCGGCGCGGTCGAGACCCTCGATGGAACATGGCAGCCGGAGCGACTCGTTGTGCTGGAGTTCCCGTCCATGGAACGCGCGCGCGAGTGGTACAACTGCGACATGTATGCGGAAGCCATCAAGCTGCGGCATGCGTCTGCAACTTCGCAGTTCATTCTGGTGGAGGGGCTCGGAAAAAATGTCTGAACAAAGTGGGGACTGGAGCCGAATTCGAAACGCAAACCTTCCGGTCTCAAATCATCCTCGATCGAATTCGGGGCCTGTCCCCATTTTGTTCACTCCTTAAATCATTCACGCCTTCGTGCCGACTCCCGCTATTCTCTCCATTCAAAGGAGACACCCATGAAGCTCAGACTCAATACAGCCCTGCTCGGGATTGCTCTGCTCGCGGCATCCGCGACTCCGGTCTTTGCGCAGCTAGCAACGCCCAACGCGGCCGGCGTCAGCCTTGGTGCGGTCTATTACACGGTGCCGGACGTGGAAGCGCATAAGAAGATCTGGGTCGATATCTTTGGAGCCAAGCCAGTGAAGGTCGGTTCGACGGAAATGCTGAAGCTGCCCGGAGTGTTCATCGTGCTCACCAAAGGCACACCCGCTCCGGGCGACGCTCTGGTGAATCACCTGGGCATCTGGGCAAAGGATCTGGATCCCACACGCGCGAAGCTTACCGCCGCTGGAATTCAGACGGCGCCGAAGGCACAGTTCATCAACCTGCCGGACGGACTCCGCCTCGAATTCATCGATGACCCCATGGGACCGGAAGCGCCGGCTGCCCACCACATCCATTGCTTCATTGCCGCCGATATGGATCCCGTCGCATCGCGCGCGTGGTACATGAAGAATTTTGGCGCGGCGGAGAATGCGCGACGCAACGGCGCGGTTCCGAGCGCGCTGCTCACGACACCGGACAAATGGATATCTGTGGACTTCACGAAGAGCGGCAGCCCAACGCCGAACAAGGGAAAGATCCTGGATCGCTTCTCACTCGAAGTGAAGAACCTCGATGCGTTTGTAAAAAAGCTTCAGGCCGATGGAGTGAAGGTCACCAGGCCGATGGCCACGAATACCGACGGGCTGAAGACCGCCATGATTGTGGACGTGCTTGGTAACGAGGTGGAATTGGTGGAAGGACTGGCGGGGAAATAGGCTGTGAATGAGTGGCGGGGAAGGGGATCACGGGCGGCCAATCCGGATTCCCTCATCCGGCGCTTCGCGCCACCTTCTCCCTGAGGGAGAAGGATTCTTACCCAGTCCGGATTCCCTCTCCCGCCTGACCTATCGGTTCCCTGCCCGGCTCAGCTCATCGTCGATCAATTTGGCAATATCTTCGTAAGGCTGATCACCCGACAGAAACCGCCCGTTGATAAACAGCGACGGCGTCCCGTTCACACCCGCCTTCGCGCCTTCCAGGATTTCGTCCTTGATCTTCGCCGCATACTTGCTGGAATCCAGGCACGTATTGAACGTCTCCTTATTAAGAGACAGCTTCGCCGCCTTCTCCTTCAGGTCGGCCACTTCCAGGTTCTTCTGATCGGTGAACATCGCATCGTGCATCTGCCAGAACTGTCCCTGATCATTCGCGCACAACGACGCTTCCGCAGCCTTCTGCGCATGCGGATGAATATTGGTCAGCGGGAACTGACGATAGACGACGCGGATCTTGTCCTGATAGTTCTTCTCGATATCCTTCAATGTGGGATAGAGGCCTCCGCAATACGGGCACTCAAAATCTGAAAACTCCACAATCGTTACCGTTGCACTGGAGGGTCCCAGTGTCGGGAAGCCCTGCGTCGCCACGGTGGTGCGCACCGGTTCCACATAAGACGTTACCTTGTAATCCTTCTTCAGCTGATCCAGGAAGGCCGCGAATCGCCGATCGTGATCCTGCTCCATCAGATAGTCGCGAATGTCGCGGGCCGTATCGGCGAATGTACCGTTGATGCGCGCTTTGTTATCCTGGTAGAACTTCAGGATGGCGTCGTCGCTCGGCACTGCAACTTTCTTGTCGACTTGTTCTTCGACGAGCTTGTCGGTTGTGGTGCCCTGCTTCTTCGCCTCAAGCGTCAGCACGCGATCTTCAATCATCATGTTCAACTGGTTCTCTAACAGCGTCTGCCTGTCGCGCTGCCAGCCCGATTCAAACTGAAGTCTCTTGGCCTCGAGCCGTTCCAGATCCTGGGCGGCCTCGGACTGAACCTGGGTTTCGGTGATTGTTTCGCCATTCACCACAGCCATTCGTTTGCTGCTGGCCTGTCCGAGAGCGAGGCCCGAGAATCCCAGACTCAGAGTCAGAACAAACACAGTGAACTTCGTCATGCTGTTGCTCCTTCCGGAAGAAGAACGCCCTTGTCCAGATGACGGACCACATTGGCGTGTCGCGCTGCGCGCGGGTCGTGCGTCACCATTACCACCGTTTTCCTGAATTCCTTATTCAATTTTTCCAA
>Ga0209488_10000685_pt1 | contig 28628 bp, 31 predicted proteins | sample Rivendell_Oct201_8_FD_188349 | JGI IMG/M metagenome (GOLD analysis project Ga0209488, IMG submission 188349) | Vadose zone soil microbial communities from the Eel River Critical Zone Observatory, Northern California, USA -... | ecosystem: Environmental > Terrestrial > Soil > Vadose zone >...
CAGGATGCGGGTCGATCGCGACCGACGGCCGATACGGCCGCGAACATGCGCCTTCTTCCGATAGTTCCGCTTACCCGGAACGATCCGGAGAATCGGTACGGCAGCTGAGACGCCCGCCAGCCGAGCGGAATCGGAGTGGTTTCGCATCGGGGGCTTGCACGGTGGGCAGATCGCGCCGGCCGCGTGAGACCCGACCGGTCGAGCGCCGAGGGCCTCCGCAGTCGCGGGCGGCAAGCGCCGGGCAGGTGCGGCGCGGTAGGGGTTTAGCCCCCCGGATCCAGGCGCGCCGCGATCTCCGAATGGCCGGCGGCCGCCGCGAGGTCCGCAGGGGTCTTGCCATCGTCGGTACGAGCGGCACGGTCGGCGCCGGCATCGAGCAGCAGCTCGGTCAGCTCGCGGTTGCCGTTCTGGGCCGCGGCATGCAGCGGCCGGTAGCCGTGGGGCTGGACCGCGTTGACATCGGCCCCTGCCGCGACAAGGAGGCGCGCGACGCCGACATGGCTACCGGCCGCGGCGCTGTGCAGCGGCATGACCTGGAGCGCGTTTCGGGACACGACGTTCGGTGGCGCGGACTGGGCGATGAGCAGCCGCGCTGCCTCGACCCCGCCGAAGAACGCGGCCAGGTGAAGCGGGGTGAACCCGTCGCTGGCGAATGCGGAGGCAAGGGCTGGATCGGCGGCCAGGAGGTCGGCGAGTCGATCCGGCCGCCCAAGACCGGCGGCATCGAAGATGTCGAGCTCCGGATCCGTCGCGAGGAGCTGTGCGACGGCATCGTGATTGTCGCGATAGCGAGCATGGAGGGCGGCGGAGACGCCGTCGTCGTCGCGCTCTCCGGCCAGGCCCGGCTCGGTGGCCAGGAGCTCCGCGAGACGTGCCTCGTCGCCAGCGTCGATCGCATCGAACATCTCGTCTCGGGACACCTGGCACCTCCACCAACCGGCAAGCCGCCGGACCCTTACAACGATAGTCAGCGGGCGCTACTCTGGCCGTCCACAGAATGACGGCGGGCCCGATATGCCGCCTCGGACGATCAGGAGGATTCGATGCGCCTGGCCGACAAGGTTGCGATCATCACCGGGGCCGGCGGGGGCATGGGCCGCGTGGCAAGCCAGATGTTCGCCGCCGAGGGGGCGAAGATCGTCGTGGCGGAGTTCGGTGAGGCGGCCGGCGAGGAGACCGTCCGGCTCGTCCGCGAGGCCGGTGGCGATGCGACATTCGTCAAGACGGACGTCTCGAACGAGGCCTCGGCGAAGTCGATGGTCGATCAGGCGGTTTCGACGTACGGCCGCGTCGATGTCCTCTACAACAACGCCGGGATCATGCCGGAGGCCGACCACTCGGTGATCGACACGGATGTCGCGACGTGGGACCAGGTCATGGCCGTCAACGTCCGCGGCGTCTTCCTTGGCTGCAAATTCGCGATCCCGCAGATGGTCAGCCAGGGTTCCGGCTCGGTCATCAACATCGCGTCGTTCGTGGCACTGCTCGGCTGCTCGGTGCCGCAGGACGCTTACACCGCCTCGAAGGGCGCGCTGCTGGCGCTGACCCGCAGCCTCGCCGTCCAGTTCGGCCCGAACGGGATCCGGACGAACGCGATCTGCCCGGGACCGGTCGAGACGCCGCTGCTGATGGACTGGCTCGTGAAGGACGAGGAGGCCAAGCGGATCCGCCTCGCCCGCAACCCGACCGGTCGCTTCGGCAAGCCGGAGGAGATCGTCAACATGGCCCTCTATCTCGCCTCCGACGAGTCGCGCTGGACCAATGGCGCGTCGATGGTCGTCGACGGCGGTATCAGCATCAATTACTTCTGAGATGGCCGACCCAGCACCGCCCTCTCCGTATTCGCCGGCCAGCCTGCCGACGACGTCCTCTCCGGCGAGCCTCGCGATCGGCGTCGACGTCGGCGGCAGCGGGATCAAGGTCGGGGTCGTCGACGTCGCGCTGGGCGAGCTCGTTGCGCCGCGCCTGCGGGTGGTGACGCCCGTGCCGTCGACCCCGGCGCGGATCGTCTCCGCGATTGCCCGGACCGTCACCCGCGCGGTCAAGGCCGCTGGCGGGGTCCCGTCGAGCGTCCCGGTCGGCGTCGGCGTGCCGTGCGTCGTCATCGACGGGGTGACGAAGACGGCCGCCAACATCGACGCATCGTGGGTCGACTTCGATGCCGGCCGAGCCCTGGAATCGGCGCTCAAGCGGACCGTCGTCGTCCTGAACGACGCCGACGCGGCGGGGCTCGCGGAGATGCGATTCGGGGCGGGGGTCGGCGAAGGCGGCGTCGTCTTCGTCCTGACCCTCGGCACGGGCGTCGGCTCCGGGATGTTCAACGACGGGCTGCTCGTCCCGAACACCGAGCTCGGCCACATGGAGATCCGCGGTCGGGATGCGGAACGTCGGAGCGCCGCCGCGGCCCGCATCCGGCGCGGCCTGTCATGGAAGGCCTGGGCGGCCGATCTCGACGAGCACCTCCAGGCGATCGACAAGCTCTTCTGGCCGAACCTGATCATCCTCGGCGGCGGTGTCAGCAAGGCGCCGGAGAGATTCATGCCGCGCCTGACGGTCCGCCCGCGGGTCGTCCCGGCGAAGCTCCGCAACGACGCGGGGATCGTCGGCGCTGCGATGGCCGCGATCGAGCGTCGCCCGATCGGCTGACGGCCGGCCGGATCGGGTTCAATCGGCGCCGCACGGCGGGGCACGCGCGCGAGCGGGCGTATCATCCGCCCACTCTCGACAGGCTTCTGCGGCCCCTCATCCAGCGCCGCCGCACAACTGAGGACGACACCATGACACTCGGGCAGGACACCGCACGCGGAACCGGCGACGGCGCAAGGATCGCCGCGAGGATGATGATCGGTGGCGAGCAGGTCGAGGCCGCCGACGGCCAGACGTTCGATGTGGTCAACCCGGCGACCGGGTCCATCATCGCCAGCGCTCCGCTGGGCGGTCGAGAGGATGTCGACCGCGCGGTCGCGGCGGCCCGCAAGGCCTTCGACGACCCGAAGGGCTGGGCGACATGGGCCGCCGGCAAGCGCGGGCGGACCCTCGCCAAGTTCGCCGCCCTCGTCAAGGGGAACAGCGAGGAGCTGGCGCAGCTCGAGACCGCCAACGGCGGCAAGCCGATCACCTCATCGCGTGGCGAGGTCGTCGGGGCGAGCCTCGTCTTCGACTATTACGCCGGCGCCGCCAACAAGGTCTTCGGCCAGACGATCCCGGTGTCGAAGCCGGGCATCGACATGACCCTTCGCGAGCCCATCGGCGTGGTCGGGCTGATCATCCCGTGGAACTTCCCGATCCTCATGGCCTCGTGGAAGCTCGGGCCGGCACTCGCAGCTGGCAACGCGTGCATCCTGAAGCCCGCCAGCTACACGCCGCTCACCGCGATCCGGCTGGGCGAGCTGGCCCTCGAGGCGGGCATCCCCGCCGGGATCCTCAACGTCGTCACCGGTCCCGGGGGCAGTGCCGGGGCCTCGATCGCCGCTCATCCGGGCGTCGGCAAGATCGCGTTCACGGGCGAGACGACGACCGGCCAGGAGATCATGCGGCTCGCCTCGTCCAACGTGAAGAAGATCTCGCTCGAGCTCGGCGGCAAGAGCCCCAACATCGTCTTTGCCGATGCTGACCTCAAGAAATTCGCCAAGGAGTCGCCGTACAGCGTCTTCGACAACTGCGGCCAGGACTGCTGCGCGCGGAGCCGGATCCTCGTCGAGCGTTCGGTGCACGACGAGGTGGTGGAGCTCTTCGCCGCAGCGACCCGCAACGTCAAGGTCGGCGACCCGCTCAACGACGCGACGGAGGTCGGGACCCTCGTCAGCGCCAAGCAGCGGGACAGGGTCAAGGACTACATCGAGATCGGGCTGGGAGAAGGCGCGAACATCGTCGTCGGTGGAGTTGCCCCGGACGACCCGGCGCTGGCCGCCGGCGCGTATCTGATGCCGACGGTCTTCGACGGGGTCACGAACGAGATGCGGATCGCGAAGGAAGAGATCTTCGGGCCGGTCGTGTCGGTCATCCCGTTCGACACGGAGGAGGAGGCGCTCCGCCTCGCCAACGCGACGCCGTACGGTCTCTCGGGCTCGATCTGGAGCCGCGACATCGGCCGCGCGCTGCGAGCGGCAAAAGCGCTCCAGGCTGGCGTCATCAGCATCAACTCGAACAGCTCCGTCCACACGGAGGCACCATTCGGTGGCTACAAGATGTCGGGCATCGGGCGCGAGCTCGGGATGTCGGCGCTCGATCTCTACACGGAGACCAAGAACGTCTTCATCGACCTGACCTAGGCGGTCTGGGCCGCCGCGGCGTTCGTCATTCGTCCCACGATCGGTCGGTGGGCTGGATGTCGGGACGGCGGCGATGGACCCAGTCCCGCAAGGCCCAGTGGCTCGTCTTGAAGGCGATACCCTGCCAGGGAATCGCCTCCGGCCGGAACGCCTTGATCTCGAGTGCCTCTGCGTTCAAGCGGTAGGCGCCCCCCACGACCCGCGCCTCGAAGGCAAGAACGACGACCGCGGCCTCGAGCCGCGAATAGAGACCGACGATCTCGCCTGGCTGGACGATCAGGCCGGTCTCCTCGAGGGTCTCCCGGATCGCGGCCTCGGTGACGGTCTCATCGACCTCGAGGAAGCCGCCCGGCTGGGCCCACCAGCCCCGGCCGGGCTCGATTCCGCGCCGAAGCAGAACGACCTCGCCGGCATCGTTCACAGGGATCGTCGTGACGACCAGCCGCGGGTTGACGTAGGCGATGTGGCCGCACGCGCTGCAGGCGAGTCGATCGCGATCTTCACCGTCAATGGCGCCGAACTGAAGCGAGCCCCCACACCGGGTGCAGAAGTTCAGCGACGATGCGAGCCACGCGGGAACGCCAGCACCGGAGGGGATGTCGGTCGAGCGGGCGTCCGGGCCACGATCGAAGCCTGCGCCGGGGCCGGTCGCGTCGGTCACGCCAGGATCACCGCCAGCGAGGCGGCCATGAGCGCGACGAGGCCGATGATGCTCACCGCGACCCAGGCGAGCCGGAACGCGCCGCGGCTCGGGTTGACCGGCATCCATGCCCACGCCGAGCGCCAGATGCGGACGGTCGCGTCCGCCGTCGTAATGACCAGCAGGGGCGCCCCGACGATGACGCAGACCTTGATGAGCGGGCTGCCGAGCGGGACGCCGAGCTCCAGGGCCGTGATCGCGATGAACCCGGCGATGAGGACGGGGACGGACAGGAGGACGTATTGCTTCTGGAGCGGCGTCGGGGCGGTCTCGGGGACGGACCGTGCAGGCAGTCCCTGGAGGCTGGGCGGGAGTGTCGATGGGGCGGGCGTCGTGACCGGCTGGCGGTCGAGAACCGGCATGCCAGCCTCCCAGCGCTCGTCGTCTGTGGCGAGGGATGCAGGCCGCACGACAGGGGCCGCCGGTGTCCGATCGTTCACGATCCCGAGTGTACGCCGGACCCGGCCGAGCCCTCGGAACGCCGCGCCAAGTCAGGCCACGCTGCCCCTCGCCGCACCTCGCTGCGCCGCGCGCGCCGCGAAGGCGCAGGTAGTCCGGAATCGAACGCCCGCCAAAGTCACTTCTCTCCCGCCGGATCGTCCGAGACCGGCATCCGAAATCGGTGCAGCGAGCACCGGGCGGAGTGATTTCCGGCGCCGTTCGATCTCGGACGATTTGCTGCGAATGACGGGCAACACGACGGCGGCCGCGGTGACCGCGGCGACCACGCGAAGCCCGTACGATGCCGCGATGACTGAGCCGGTCCTTTCGACGCGCGCCCTCAACCGCGCGCTCCTCGCCCGACAGCTCCTGCTCGACCGTTCACCGCTGCCGCTGACTGAGGCAATCGAGCAGCTCGGCGGCCTGCAGACCCAGTACGCCCCGTCGGGCTACATCGGCCTGTGGAGCCGGCTGCGCGACTTCCGGCGAGAGGCGCTTACGCAAGCCCTGGTCGATCGGCGAGTCATCCAGGGCACGCTCATTCGATCGACGATCCATATGGTGTCCGCGGCCGATTGGCCGCTCTTCGCCGCCGGGACGCGGAACGTCCGGCGGGAATGGTGGCTCCGGGCCAGTCGGAGCGAGACCGGCAAGATCGATGTCGAGTCCGTCCTGGACCGCGTCCGAAAACTCCTCGCGGAGGGACCTCGGCGCCAGGCCGAGATGGTCAGGCTCCTCGAAGCCGAGAGCAATCCCCGGATCGCCTGGATCACGGCCGCCCAGCTGATCGACATGGTCCGGGTCCCGCCGTCCGGCACGTGGGAGCAACGGCGGGCCGACCTGTACGGGCTCGCCGACGACTGGATCGGTCGGTCGCGCGTCACCGATGAGGAAGGTCGGGAGCACCTCGTCCGCCGCTACCTTGGCGGTTTCGGGCCTGGGCCACTCACCGATATCGCCAACTGGGCGGGCATGAAGGTGGGCCTGCTCCGCCCGATCGTCGAGCGTCTTGGGCTGCGGAGCCTGCGGGACGAGAGCGGCCGCGAGCTCCTCGACCTGCCGGATGCGCCTTTGCCCGACCCCGACACTCCTGCGCCGGTCCGCTTCCTTCCGACCTGGGACGCGACCCTCCTGGTCCACGCCCGGCGGACGCTCATCCTCCCAGAGGCGTACCGACCGCTCGTCTTCAACACGAAAACCCCGCACTCGGTGCCGACATTTCTCGTTGACGGCGCCGTCGCCGGAACGTGGCGCCACGAGAAGGGCCGGATCGAGATCAAGCCATTCGGGGACCTCACGACGTCTGCCCGTCGCGAGGTCGATGACGAAGCGGAGCGCCTCGCCGCCTTCCACGCCGACTGACATGCGCGGAGAGGGCTCGTCAACCTGGACACGCCGCCAGTCAGAGGCCCTCGTTTGCCGGGTCGTCGAGAATCTGCCGGGCGGCCGCCGCGCGGCGCGCGGCAAACCGTTCCGCGAGTTGCGGGTCACCGACAGCCAGGATCTGGGCCGCGAGCAGCGCTGCATTCTCGGCATTGCCGACGCCAACCGTGGCAACGGGGACGCCCTTCGGCATCTGGACGACGGACAGCAGAGCGTCGAGGCCGTCCATGACGCCGCCCGGCATCGGCAGTCCGACGACCGGCACCGTCGTCTGGGCCGCGAGCACGCCAGGGAGGTGGGCGGCGAGGCCGGCGATCGCGATGAGCACCCCGATCCGCCGTTCAGCGACGGACTCCGCATAGCGGGTCAGGAGGGCCGGCGCCCGATGGGCGGAGATGACCCGGACCTCCGACTCGACACCGAGCTCGGTCAGGACGACGACCGCCTTGTCGGCCGCGGCCATGTCCGATCGGCTGCCCATGACGATCCCGACTCGCGTGCCCGATGTCTCCGCCACTCCGTGACCTCCATACGATCCGTACCGATCAGGGTCGCAGTGTAGATGCCCGAGAGACCTCGTCCGGACTGAGCTGGAGCGCGCTCGGTAGAATGCCCGGGCGATGCGCGACCACCTCGTCAGATCAGCCAGCCGGGCGACGATCGGCCTGCTCATCGCGGTCCAGGCGACGCTCACCGGCGCGGCCTGGCCCGCCAGCAGTGCCCAACCGGTCCTCGCCGCCGACCGCGGTTACGCCGTCGATCTCGCGAGGGGTGGCGATTTCGTCGCCCAGAAGAACCTCGTCCAGTGCGTCGGCGCGAGCATGCAGATGATGCTGAACATCATCGGCTCTGCGGATGACCGCAGCGCCGGCACCCAGCTGCGGCTCCAGAGGCTTGCCCGCTCGCTGAGCGGCCCGACACGGCCCGGCTTCGAACGCCACGGCGCGAGCGTTCGTGGCTGGATGGGCGGCCTGAACCAGCTCGCCGCCGGGCCGTATCGGCTCGTTGGCACCGCCACCCTCGACGAGGCGATGCGCACCGCCGCGATGGCGATCCGGACGACCGGCCGGCCGGTCGGGCTGCTCGTCTGGCAAGGGCGCCACGCCTGGGTGATGAGCGGCTTCCGTTCGACGGCTGACCCTCTCCAGGACGCCGCCTTCGACGTGACGGCGGCGATCGTTCTCGATCCGCTCTATCCGTTACGGTCACGGAAATGGGGACCCAGTCCCAGGCCGCGCACGGCGCTGAGCGTCGCCGACGTCGGGCGCCAGTTCGTGCCGCGCCGATCTGGCACATGGCCAGGTGGCATCGGGATCGACCCCGTGTGGTCGTTGGCGTCGCTGTCCGGCAAGTACGTCCTGGTCCTCCCATATCGCGCCGAGCCCGTCGCTCGGCTTTTCAACGTGGCGCTCTGATCGCCGCGTGACCGACAAGGTTCGGCTCATCCTCGATGTCGATACCGGCATCGACGACTCGCTCGCGCTCCTTTACGCAGCCGCGTCGCCCGAAGTCGAGCTTGTCGCGGTCACTTGCGTGTCCGGGAACGTCGACGCCCGCCAGGTCGCCGTCAACACACTGGCGGTCCTCGAGCTCGCCGGCCGCGGCGACGTCGAGGTCGCTCTCGGCCGCGAGACGCCGCTGGTCCGCCCGCTCGAGACCACGCCGGAGACACACGGTCCGCGCGGGCTCGGCTACGCGGAGCTGCCGCCGGCCGCCCGGGGCCTGTCCGATCGTCACGCTGTCGACCTCCTGATCGAGGAGGCGCGGCGGGCGCCGGGAGAGATCGCCCTCGTGACGCTCGGGCCGCTGACGAATCTCGCGATCGCCGTCCTCCGCGAACCGGAGCTGCCGCGCCTCTTCCGGAGTTACGTCCTGATGGGCGGCGCGTATCGGTCGCCCGGCAACACGGCGCCGACGACCGAGTGGAACATCAATGTCGACCCGGATGCCGCGAAGGTCGTGTTCAGCGCCTGGGCGGCCGCCCGCGCCGCCGATCCGTCGGTCGGTCGACCGGTCGCCCTCGGCCTCGATGTAACAGAGCGGGCAAAGATCCTGCCCGACCACGTCGTCGCCCTCGCCCGGCGGGCGGGAAGCTCGCCCGACGACTCGCTGGCTCTGGCCCGCGGCGAGGACCCGATGCAGGCGACCCGCTCCGTCGCCTCGAACCCGATCGTCCGCTTCGTCGCCGACGCACTGAGGTACTACATGGAGTTCCACTCGCGGTTCGACGGCTTCTACGGGGCGTTCATCCACGACCCGCTGGCCGTGGCCGCGGCACTCGACCCGAGCCTCGTCCGGACGGAGGCCCTGGCGGTCGACATCGAGCTGGGCGGGACGCTGACGACTGGCGAGACGGTGACCGACTGGCGCCGGAGATGGGGCCGCGAGCCGAACATCGACGTCGCCGTCGAAGCCGACACGACGGAGTTCCTTGCCCGCTTCGTCGAACGCGTCGGACGGCTGGCGGCGGAGCGTGCGGCAGTGCACACTGAACACGGAGGGTAGTCACCGCGCCGACGGACCGGAGCCCATCGGCGCCCAGCGTGGAGGAAGGATGAACGGGCAGTTCAGCACGCGCGTCATCACGCTCATGCCGGTCGCGATCGCGATCAACATCGTTCTGGGAGTGACCGTCCAGCAGGTCCTCAAGCTGCCGATCTACCTCGATTCGATCGGCACGATCCTCGTCGGGGTCCTGGCGGGCCCGCTCGCGGGCGCTCTGACCGGCATCCTGTCGAACCTCATCTGGCAGTACGCGCCGGGGATCGGCGGAGGGACGATCGGCCCGTTCGCCGTCACCGCCGGCGTGATCGGGTTGCTCGCCGGCCTGTGGGGCCAGCTCGGCGTGTATCGGTCGCGTCCCGCGAGCGGGACGTCACTGTGGCTGCCGACCGTGATCGCAGTGGCCATCATCCTGTTTCTCGCATCACGGATCTACGGCAACCCGGCCTATAACGATCCTGCCTACTTCGTTTCGTGGTATTCGACGGCGATTGTCCTTGTTGCCGTTGTCGTTTCGGTAGCTGTCGTCGCCTGGGTGGTTGTCAAGCGTGACGCCGCGGGCGCGTGGGTCGCACTCGCGGGTGCCGTAACCGGGATCGTCGCGGCGATCGTGTCGGCGCCGATTTCGGCCTACGTCTTCGGCGGCGTCACCGGCGGCGGCACCGACGTGATCGTCGCAGCACTGCGCCAGGGCGGCTCCGACGTGTTGAACGCGTCCCTCGGGCAGGGGTTCTTTAGCGACCCGATCGACAAGGTCATCACGAGCTTCGTCGTCTTCATCATCATCGCGAGCGTGTCGCCGCGCCTCCTCGCCCGTTTCCCGAACGGCGAGCGGCTGACGGCGACGGCTGCGTGACGCCCGCGACCAGGCCTCGTTGATCGACGCGCATCGGCCGGGGGTGGTCCCGGGCTTCGTCCTGCGGCCACCCACCGGCAGTTACCACGCCCTCAACCCGAGCACGAAGCTCGTCCTCGCCTTCGCCGAAGCCGCCGTCGCCTTCGGAGTGCGCGGCTGGACCGGACCACTGGTCGTCATCGCGATCGTCATCGCGACGGCGACCGCGGCTCGGGTCGGACGGTCGCTCGTCCCGTTCGCCCTGGCGGTCATCCCGCTCGTTGCGTCGATCCTCCTCGTCAACACGTTCCTGTTCCCCGGCGCGACGGACGTCATCGCCCGCATCGGCCCCCTCGCCCCGACCTGGACCGGGCTGGAGGCCGCCCTCCAGGCCACGCTGCGCGTCGCGGCCTTCGCCCTCAGCGTCGCGGTCTTCGCCCTGACGACCCCGACCGATGACCTGCTCGCCGACCTCGAGCGGCGCGGGCTCGGGCGACGAGGGGTCTTCGTCATCGGGGCGGCGATCGGGATGATCCCGCGGATGGTCGAGCGGGCCTCGGAGATCACCGATTCGCAGCGAGCCCGCGGCCTCGACACGGAGGGGTCGCGATGGCGCCGGATCCGCGGTGTCGTGCCACTCGCGGCGCCGATGATCATCGGGGCGCTGTCGGAGGTCGAAGAACGGACGATGGCCCTCGAGGCTCGGGCATTCTCGGCGCCGGGCCGACGGACGATCCTGCGGCCGCTCCCGGATTCCGCCTGGCAACGCATCGTCCGCTGGGTGGCCGGTCTGGGCGCGATCATCCTCGTCGCGGCGTCCGTCGCCGGCCTCCTGCCGGTGCCCTGAGCCTCGTGTCGCTTCGGATGCGCGATGCGCGCTATGCCTACGCGGGCACGAGCCGCCAGGTCCTCGCCGGCGTGGACCTCGACGTCGAGGCCGGTCGAGTCGTTGCGGTCGTCGGCCCGAACGAAGCCGGCAAGTCGACGCTCTGTCTCGTGGCGGCGGGGCTCGCCCCGATCGCGATCGGGGGCAGGCTCGAGGGCTCGGTCCTGCTCGCCGGCGACGAGACTGCGGGCCTCGCCGCATACCAGGCCGCTCAGCGCTGCGGGATCCTCTTCCAGAATCCGGCCACGCAGCTGTCGGGCACGACGTCCACGGTCTGGGAGGAGATCGCCTTCGGCCCGCGCAACCTCGGTTTGGACATCGGCGCGATCGTCGAGCGTGTCGAGGGTGCGATGGCGACGCTCGACATCGCCGGCCTCGCCGACCGCGACCCACAGCGGCTCTCCGGGGGGCAGGCCCAGCTCGTCGCCCTCGCGTCGGTGCTGGCCCTCCGGCCGTCGCTCCTCGTCCTCGACGAGCCGACCAGCCAGCTCGATCCGGCCGGGACGCGGCTGGTCGGCGACGCCCTCGGCCGGTTCGCCGCAGACAACGGGACCGCCGTCCTGCTCGTCGAGCACAAGACCGGCCTCGTGGCCCGGATCGCCGACGAGGTGGCCGTCCTCGTCGGTGGTCGAATCGTGGAGCACGGGCCCACCGCCGAGATCCTCCGGGACCCGGCGTTGGCGGAGCACGGCGTCGACCCGCCGCCGGCGGTTCGGATCGAGCGAGCGGTCGCCGCCGCCGGACGCTCGGGCGACCTCGCTGGCCTCGACCTGGCGGCGCTCGAGGTGGACCCGATCGCCGGCGCTCCGCGGCCAACCGGTGCGCCCCTCCCCACCGGCGCGCGGGCATGAGCGAGCCCGCCATCCTCGTTGAGAACGTCGCCTTCGACTATCCGCGTGGCGTACGTGCCCTGGACGGGATCGACCTTCGGATCGACGGCGGCGAGCGGGTCGTCGTCGTCGGCCAGAACGGTTCCGGCAAGTCCACGCTCGTGCGCCAATTCAACGGCCTGCTGCGGCCAACAGCGGGCAGCGTCTCGATCAACGGTCGTCCCATCGGCCGGCGCCACGTCGCCGACCTCGCCCGCGAGGTCGGTCTCGCGTTCCAGAACCCCGATCGGCAGATCTTCGCCGGTACGGTCCGCGCCGAAGTGGCCTTCGGGCCCCGCAACCTCGGGCTCGGCGAGACGGAACGGGACGCCGCGGTCGAGCGCGCGCTGGCGACGGTCGGGCTGGCCGGCGACGAGGCGACCAACCCGTATGACCTCGGTTTCTCGCGTCGCAAGCTCCTTGCCCTCGGGTCGATCCTGGCAATGGAGACGCCGATCGTGATCCTGGACGAGCCGACGACAGGCCAGGACGCCCGGGGCATCGAGCGCGTTCAGCGGATCGTCGCCGACCTGTCGGCGGCGGGGCGGACCGTCATCGCGGTGAGCCACGACATGCGCTTCGTGGCCGAGTCGTTCGAGCGGGTCGTCGTCATGCGAGCCGGCCGGATCGTCCTCGACGGGACGCCGGCCGAGGCATTTGCCGAGGCCGCCTGGCCGGCCCTCGCCTCGACCTACCTAGAGCCGCCGCTCGCGGCCAGGGTCGGCGCCCGGCTGGGGCTCGGCGCGACGCCGACGGAGGCGTCGCTCGTTGGCGCGCTGACGACGCGGGCAACAGCCGGCCGATGATCATCCTTGCCTACGCGATCGGCGCGGCCCTCGCCGTCGCCGCGGTGATCATCGACGGCCGCAACATGGCGACCGTGTTCCCGCTCGTCGTGACTGCCACGAGCGCCGCGATCGCTGGTGTCCTCCTGCTGCTCTGGCGCCGCGCGACGCTCGGGCGGGCGGCCGCCCAGGTGTACGGCGCCGAATCGGTCCTGGTGGTGGGCTCCGACCCGCCACCCGCCGTCGCGACCCTGCTCGGCGAACTGCGACGGCTGGGTTTCCAGGTCATCGGCGTGACCGACACCGCTGTTGGCCGACGCCCGCCGATGCGGGTCTGGATCCTGACGGAGAACGGTGGAGCGGGGACGACATGGGCGGAGGTGACCAGGGCCCGAACGCCGATGGTCATCTTCCTGTCGCTCGCCGGCGATCTGTCGCGCCCCGGCGATGGCCGTTTCATCGAGACGAGCTATCCCCTCGGCGAGAGTATCGATCACCAATACGTGTTCGCTCGCCCGATCGAGTCCAGCGCCGAGGACGCGCTCCGGGAACACCGAGCGGCGCTCTCCGAATGGGCGTCGCACTCTGGCTCGCCGGTCGTCGTTCGGGACCTCGACGAGTACCGCCAGGTCGAGGCCGAGCTCCGAGAGCGAACGAGCGGCTTCCGGATCGCGGCCTACCTCGAGCGCGTCGTCGAGCCGGGTCTCTGGCGCTGGGCGATCTCTGCCGCGATCGGGATCGTCACGTTCTTCGTCGTGATCCTCCGTCCAGGGCGGTGAGGTGACTGCCGGTCAGGGCTCGCGGTTGAACCAGACGCCGCCTGGCCCGGTGTAGCTGATGCCCTCGCCCCAGATGGCGATCGACTTGCCGGTATTCGTGATCGCGAGCTCGCCGTAGTCGCCGTAGACCTCGAGGAAGCCGGCGGCCGTCTTGTACGCCGCCCCGCTCGTCGCGTCGGACAGCTTCACTGGAGCGGACCAGGTCGCCCCGCCGTCGGCCGATCGGCGATACCAGATGTTCCAGGCGTCGACGTTGCCGCCGCCAGAGGTCTGGTAATACCAGGCTCGGACATCGCCGGCCGTCCAGGACTCGATCGCCGGAGCCGTCGATTCCTCACCGACCTTCGACAGGGTGACGGGGCCGCTCCAGGTCGCCCCCTTGTCGCCTGAGCGGCGAGCCTCGATCGTCTGGAGGCCACCGCTCGTTTTCGCACCGTCGTACAGGAGCACGACCCCGCCGGCCGCGTCGACCGACAGCGCCGTGTGGCCGACGTAGAAGTCGCCGGTGCAACCGGCGGCGACGCAGACGATCCCCGGCTGGACCGTCGCGACGAGCTTGTCCTCCCACGACTTGCCGCCGTCGCGGGAGATGAAGACGTGGTGGTCGACCTGTCCGGCGACGCCGGAGCTCTGCCCGGCGTTCGGATAGGTGAGCGCGCTCTCGGAGAAGTAGACCGTGCCGTCGGAGGCGACATCGCCATCGAAGGCGTAGACATACTGGCCCGAATCGATGATCTTGGTCTGACTCCAGGTGACGCCTGCGTCATGCGACTGGGCGATCCACGGATCGCCGCCGGTCGGGCCGTTGAAGGCAGCGTAAACGTTTTGTCCGTCGTCGCTCATGGCGATGATCGGCTTGTCGTTCCAGGCGACGTTGCCGTAGGTCTGGACGGGATCGGTCCAGTGCAGGCCGTGATCGACCGACTTCGTGAACCAGACGTTGAACCCGATCATGAACAGCGAGTAGACGTCGCCCGTGTTCGGGACGACCTCGATGATCGGGTCGAACTGACCGGAGCCCTTGCAGACACACAGCGGGCGACTGTCGGTCCATGTCACGCCGTTATCGCTGCTCACTTCAAGGGCGATCCACGGCGACGGGCAGTTGCCGGAGCAGGGCTTGGGTGCGCCGTAGCGGGTCGCGAGGGCATAGATGTAGGGCGCGTGTGGGTCGGCCGCGATGGCCGGCTCCCAATCGTCCCAGGTCGTGTCGTAGGGAACTTCACCGACCCAACCGGCTGACGGCTTCGCGTTCGCCGGTCGTACCTGGCCGGTCTTGCCGGCGGCCTTCGCCGCTGCGAAGGCCTCGTTGCGCTGGTCGGTCGTTTCCTGTTGCTCGGCGAGCTCCGGATTGTCCGATGGCGCGGCGACTGGCCCGCCTCGACCTTCGCCGGCGGGTGGAGCGCTGGCGCCTGGCAAACGGGTCACTCCGATGGCGACGCCGACGAGGACGACGACGGACAGGATCGACAGGAGCGCCACGAGCGGGCGCGGCCGAGACGACATCTCCTCACCTCCAGCGTCGCGGACAGGCCGCGGACGGCGATCGTGCGACGGGCCGCCGACCGAGTCAAGATGCTGACCCGGCTGATGCGCGGCTGGTCAATGTCCGGGCTCATCCTCGCGGTGCGTCCGGGCAACGATGAGCAGCAGTGTCGTCTCGACGACGTCGACACCGGCGATGACGAGGCCGACGACCAGGAGGAGCGGCTGGGCGACGAACCATCCGGCCGCGGCGGCGAGAGCCGCGACGGCGAGGAACGCGAACCGAACGCCGCGGATCATCGTAGCCATGTCGCGATCCAGCGCGTCGCCGCCGCCCATGGCAGTCAGCGCCCGGCCGAGGAGCACCAGCGCGACGACCGCTGATAGACCGACGAGCGCGGCACGAACCAGGATCGGTGGCGAGACGATGGCGGCGAGGACCGGCTCGAACCCGCCAATCACGGTCCCCGCGACGACCGCCCCGATGCCGAGCGTCAGGGCGGCGAAGTAGGCGAAGTAGGCGCGCATCGCGTGTTCAGCCGTCCGATGGCGCCCGGGCAACGACCCAGAGGAAACGCGCGTCGTGGCGATCCTCCGGCTCGACGGCCAGTTCCGAGCGCTCGACGACGAGTCCGGCGCGTTCGATGAGCCGCCGGTTCGCCTTCGCCCCGAAGTAGCTGAAGTACATGTCGACGCCCAGCCAGTCCCGTTCGACGTCACCGGGCTCGTCGTCGGCGCCCATCGAGGCGAGGAAGAGGCCGCCTGGCCGCAGCCAGCCGCGGATGCGCCCGAGCAGCTCGGCATGTTCGTGGCGGGGCACATGGGTCAGTGAGTAGAAGGCCACGACGGCGTCGAAGCTCGCGGGCTCGAAGGTGAGTGCCGTCATGTCGGCCTGGAGGAACGTCGCGCCTGGCACGTTGCGGCGCGCCATCGCGAGCTGGGTCGACGAGATGTCCACGCCCGTGACGGCCCTGCCCTCCGCCAGTGCCGCGGTCATCGGGACGCCGGCCCCGCACCCGAGATCCAGGACGTCGCTGCCGGGCGGAATGAGCTCGAGCGCAAGGGCGAGGTAGCGGAGCCGGGTCGGCGATGGCTTGAGGTCGCTCCACGCGAGGTAGCGCTCGGCCATCCTGTCGTAGCCCTCGGCCACGATCCGCTTCGGGTCGATCACCCGGGACAGTGGCCGCATTGTCGCGAGCTCACTTGCCGACGATGAGCTCGACCGGGTGGATCTCGCCCCCGACGATCCGCCAAGTCGCGACGGCCGGCGCGTCGTCGGCCAGCGAGACGAGCAGGTAGATCGCGTCCGGGTAGAACGCCAGGCCGACGTCAGTCGAGCTCGGCCGGGCCGGTGAGTGAGTATGGCTGTGGGCGATCGCCCAGAACTCATGGCCGGCGTTCTCGGTCTCGATCGTCAGCCGGAGCAGGTCGTCGGGGTGGATCTCGTAGCGAAGCGGGCTGGCGGCGCGGTTGCGGGTCGGCTCCCAGCGGAGCGGCCTCCCGCCGTCGGCGGCCGGGCGGTCACCGACGATGACACCGCACATCTCGTTGGGGTACTCGGCTCGGGCATGGTCGATCAGTGCCTGCACCATCGGGGCGCTGAGCTCGACGGACGCCGGACCGGGCTGGGCCCCTTCAGCCTGGGTCATGTCGGCCAGTAGTGGGCCTCATTCGGCCGAGCGCCGTTCGGCCGGGATTCAAAGGCTTCCGAGGCGATGCCGTTCTCTGCATAAGCGCGATCACGGCCAGCCGACGTCGCCCGACCCGACGAACCCAACTCGGGCCGTCGCCATCGCCGGCGCCCGTCCTACCCCAAATGATGCCAAGAACGGCATCGGCCAGGGACAGTGGATTTGCCGGCCGTTCGAACGTGGACGGGCCACCGGCCCCCGCGCCCCGGCCCCTCACCACCAGTTGACGCCACCTTCGAGATCATCGTGCATCTCGGAGAAGTCGCGCGTGAATGTGCCCGCCGAGAGGTACTTCCAGCCGCCGTCGGGCAGCAGCGCGACGATCGTCCCCGACGCCATCCTTCGCGCCTCGCGGGCGGCCGCGACGAGGACCGCCCCGCACGAAGGCCCGCCGAAGATCCCCTCGCGGAAGACGAGGTCGCGCAGCGCGGCGATCGAATCCTGGTTCGAGATGAGGTACTTCGCGTCGAGCAGGCTCCGGTCGAGGATCTCCGGGATGAACCCCTCGTCGAGCGAGCGCAGCCCCTGGACCTTCTCGCCGGGCAGCGGCTCAGCTGCGACGACGCGGACACCGGGCTTGTGCTCGCGGAGGTAGCGCGAGACGCCCATGAGCGTCCCGCCGGTCCCGAGCCCGGCGACGAACACGTCGATCTCGGGGCAGTCGGCAAGGATCTCCGGCCCGGTCGTCTCGTAATGGGCCTGCGGGTTCGCCTCGTTGCCGTACTGGTACGGCATCACGAAGCGGGCGTCCTTCGAGACGAGATGCTTGGCCAGCGCGATCGCGCCGTTCGACCCGAGCGCACCGGGTGAGTCGATGACCTCCGCCCCGAAGAGCGCCGCCATCTGGCGCCGCTCATTCGTCACGTTGTCGGGCATGACGAGGGCCACCCGATAGCCTTTTCGCCGACCGATCATCGCCAGGGCGATCCCGGTATTGCCGGACGTCGGCTCGAGGATGATCGAGTCCGGCCCGAGCAACCCGCGCCGTTCCAGGTCTTCGACGAGGTACTTGGCGACCCGGTCCTTGACCGAGCCCGTGGGGTTCGTGAACTCGAGCTTGGCGTAGATGTGGACGGCCGGGTTCGGCGACATCCGCGGGATCTCGACCATCGGGGTGTGACCGATCGCGCCGAGGATGTCGGCGTAGCGTCCGCCATGCGGGGCCAGCGCCTCGTGGGCGTGGGCGTGATCGTGTTCGGCATCGGCGCCGAGATCGCCGTCCGGGCGAAGATCCGGATCGGGTCGAAGCTCGCGCGCACGGAGCGCGCTCACGGTCAGCCGCCCGCCATGGCCGGCAGCAACCGCAGCTCGTCGGCGTCGCCGAGCGGTGTCGAGAGGCCGTCGAGATAGCGGACGTCCTGGCCGTTGACGTAGACGTTGACGAACCGGTTGAGCCCGCCGTCCTCCGCCAGCAGCTGGCCACGAAGCGAGGGGTACTGGGCGACGAGGGCGTCGACCACCTCGCCGACGGACGACCCGACGAGCTCGACCTGCTTGTTGCCGCCGGCCGAGGCCCGCAGGACCTGGGGGATCCAGACCGTGCTCACGCCTGGCCCCCGCCGAGGATGAACGGCTCGCCGGCCGATGTCGCGGCACCGGCCGCGGCAAATGACGGGATCGGCAGCGGTCGACCCTCGGCCCGCGCGGCGACCGCCTCGGTCGAGCAGACGGGGCAGGCCGGATCGCGTCGAAGCTTCAGCTCGGTGAATGTCGAGTCGAGGGCGTCGAACAACAGCAGCCGACCTGCCAACGTCTCGCCGATCCCGAGGAGCACCTTCAAGGCCTCGTTGGCCTGGAGCATGCCCATGATCCCGGGCACGACTCCGAGGACGCCCGCGACCGAGCAACCGGGCGCGAGCTCCGGTGGCGGTGGCGTCGGGTACAGGCAGCGGTAGCACGGCCCCTCGTACGGGATGAACGTGGTGAGCTGGCCCTCGAACCGGAAGACCGACGCGTGGATCACCGGGATGTTCTTGGCGACCGCCGCATCGTTGAGGAGGTAGCGGGTCTCGAACGTGTCGGTGCCGTCGACGATGACGTCGTAGCCGGTGATGATCCGGTCGACGTTGTCGGCGACCAGCATCTCCTCGTGGGGGATCACCTTGACGTCCGGGTTGAGCGCCTCGAGCGTCTTGCGGGCCGACTCGACCTTGCGCTCGCCGATCCGGTCGTTGGTGTGGAGGATCTGCCGCTGGAGGTTCGACAGATCGACGACGTCGAAGTCGACGATCCCGATCGTGCCGACGCCGGCGGCCGCCAGATAGAGAGCCGCCGGGCTGCCGAGACCGCCGGCGCCGATGAGCAGCGCCTTCGAGCCGAGAAGACGCGCCTGGCCCGCCGAACCGACCTCCGGGATGAGCAGGTGGCGGCTGTAGCGCTGCTTCTGCTCGGCGCTAAGGATGACGGGCGCCTCCCACGGCAGGCCGGCCGACTTCCAGGCCTGGAAGCCACCCGACATCGAGGCGACGTTCGTATAGCCGAGCTGCTCGAGTGACTGGGCGGCGAAAAGGCTGCGGACGCCGCCGGCGCAGTAGAGGATGACGGGGGCGTCGCGGTCAGGGACCGCACCCTCGATCTGCTGTTCGACGTAGCTCTTGCTGATGTGGACGGCGTCTGGCAGGTGGCCCTGCTCCCATTCGCTGGCTTCGCGAACATCGACGATCGTCGCGCCGCCCGGTGGCAGCGCTCCGACATCCTGGGGTGTGACCTCCCGGATCGAGGCGCGTGCCTCGCGGAGAAGGTCGGCGTACGTTTTCGGCATGGGGTTTGGTGGCTCCGGTCTCGACGGGCTGTCGCGGGTTCCGCGGCAGGGCGGTGGAAAGGACGACTGTTGTTGCGAGCCGGCTAGGCCGGCCGGCGACACATGCAGCGGCGCCCGCGGTCGATCGTCATCATGCAGGGGTATCCGTTGAAACTGGCGCGCCGGCTTCGTCGAGGGCCTTGTGCAGCGTCTCGTGGCTGAGCATCGCGCACTTGAGGCGGGCCGGGCTGATGTCGATCCCGAGGAGATCGAGCAGGTCGTCAGCTCGGAAGGCCTCGACCTCGGCGACCGTCTTGCCCTTGATCTCGTCGGTCAGCAGCGAGGCGCTGGCCTGGCTGATCGCGCAGCCGCGGCCGGTGAAGCCGACCCGCTCGACGATCCCGTCGCTGATCCCGAGCTGCATCGTGATCCGGTCACCGCACAGGGGGTTGCTGCCCTCGAACGACGCCGTCGGATCGTCGATGACCCCGAAGTTGTGGGGCCGCCGGTAGTGCTCGAGGATGTAGTCGCGGTAGAGGTCGTCCATGCTCGGCCGAGTGTAGCGCGAACACGCAATTCCGACCATATCGGTCGGATATGGACGCGTGCACGTACTGTTGCGCCCCGTTGGGTGGTACCACCCGCTTGGTCTAACTGGCCGCGCACGGCGGTATCGTCGATGCGCCATGGCATTGATGATCGACAAGCCGCTTCTCTCTCGGGTCGTCGGTCAGGCATCGCGACGCGGCCTGATCCTGCGCGTCCCGTCCGGTAACAGCCTGCTCGAGAGCGTGGAGACGTGGATGTCGGCCGAGTACGGCGACACCGTCCGATCGACGACCCGACGCACGCTCGAAGGCGGCGAAGCCGAACTGTCCATCGCGCTCCATCCGGCGGCCCCGCCGATCGTGCTGTCGGCGGGTGATTCGGGCCGCGTGACGCTGACCGCCGAGACCGAGATGCTGGGGCCGGGCTATCACCGGTTCATCGGACGCCTCGCGGAACGATTGGGCGAGGAACTGTCGATCAGCTGGGATCGCGGCGAGGCGGACCCAGGAGTGCTCGACGACAACGCGGGGACGACCTTCGCCGACCGGACTGCGACCGAGCGCGCCTACCTGGGCTGGCTAGGCCAGACGCTGGTAAGGGCCCGTGCCGGTCGGGCCGCCGGCCACGAGGGCCCCCAGGTCGGGATCCCCGGCACCACCACATACACCTTCGACGGTGCAATCGCAACGGTGCTCGGTCCACGCGACGACGCGTGGCTCGAGTCGGCGGTCTCCGATACCCGCATCGCGACCGACATCACGCCGTGGTGGGCTGACGCGACCGACGCAAAGTGCCTCCTGAACCGGGCGCTCAGCCTGATGTGGCTCGACGTTCGCTGGCGCGCGCCGGCGATCGAGGAAGAACGCAACCTGCTCCACGAGGTCCACCGGACCCTCACCCGGGCCTACCCGATGGATTTCGCCCTCGCATACCCGTGGCGGGCGTGGGCCGAGCTCATCGAGCTGGGCGACATCGACGATCCGATGTCCCGCCAGGCCGTCGCTCGGGCCGAACGCGAGGAAATGGACGCCGCACCGATCGGCTACCGGCGTGCGCCGGTCACCATCCGCCACGAGGGCTGGACACTCGAGATCCCCGGTTCATATGCCGAGCGGCGGACGCCCGAGGAGTGGTGGGGCGGCGTTGCCGGCCGGAACATCACGCTCGCCGCGGTTCAGACCGCGACTGACGCCGGCGCCATGGGCGCCCAGGCGTTCGTCGACCATGTCGGCGGCGACCTCGGGCCGGAAGCCATCGATCACCGGGCAGGCGGCGTCATCGGTCGGGCGCGGCTGTCAACGGATGCGAGCTCGGGTGTCGAGGTCGGCGTGCTCGACGGCTACTCGGCGGTGGTCGGCTCTGGCGCCGCGATCAGGATCGTCTTCGATGACCCGAGCGACTGGCAGTGGGCCCTCGACACGTGGCGAGCGCTCGTACCAGGTTGAGCGACGCTCAACCGAGCAGGCTCACCGCCAGGACAGTCGCGATCAGCGTGACGATCGCGGCCCCGAACAGGCGCTGAAGACAACCGCTGTCCACCCATCCCTCCCTCGTCCGGGCGTCTACTCCCCGGTGCCGAAGACCCGCTGCACGTCGAGCAGCCCCGCAACCAGAGCGTCGATGTCCTCGCGCGTCGAGTAGACGTTGAACGACGCGCGCGCTGTCGCCGCGAGGTCAAGCCGCTCGTGGAGCGGCATCGTGCAGTGGTGACCGGCGCGCACGGCGATCCCCGATCGGTCGAGGACCTGGGCGACGTCGTGCGGGTGGATGCCCGGCAGGTTGAACGGGATGACCCCGCCGCGCACGTCCGGATCCAGCGGGCCGTAGAGCTCGATCCCGGGCACTGACGGCGGTAGCACGTCCAGCGCGTACGCGACCAGCTCGCGCTCATGCGCGCGGACCGCGTCCATTCCCAGCTCGCGGAGATACTCCGCCGCGACCCCGAGCCCGATCGCATCCGCGACCGCCGGCGTCCCGGCCTCGAACTTCCAGGGAATGTCGTTGAAGTCGCTCCGCCGCAGGTGGACCTCGCGGATCATCTCGCCGCCGGCGAGAAACGGTGGCATCGCCTCGAGCAGCTCGCGTCGCGCCCACAGCGCGCCCGAGCCCATCGGGCCGAGCATCTTGTGGCCGCTGAACGCGTAGAAATCCGCGCCCAGCTCCTGCACGTCGACGGGCACATGCGGCACGGCCTGCGCACCGTCGACGAGGACGAGCGCCCCCGCGGCGTGGGCCATTTCGACCATGTCGCGAACCGGATTGATCGTCCCCAGCGTGTTCGAGACGTGGGTGAACGCGACGAGCTTCGGCTTGAGGCGAAGGAGGACCTCGTAGACGTCGAGGCGCAGGATCCCGTCGTCCGTGATCGGGATGAACTCGAGATCTCCGTCACGCTCCTGGACGAGGAGCTGCCACGGGACGAGATTGGCGTGGTGCTCCATCTCGGTCAGGAGGATCGGATCGCCGCGGTTGATGTTGCTGCGGCCCCACGAATACGCGACGAGGTTGATCGCCTCGGTCGCATTGCGGGTGAAGATGATCTCGTGGCTGTCCGGGGCGTTAATGAACCGGCCGACCTGGACGCGGGCCCGCTCGTAAGCCGCGGTCGCCTCCTCGCCGATCGTGTAGATCCCGCGGTGGACGTTGGCGTTGTATTCGCGGTAGTAGCGATCGACGGCATCGATGACCACCGCCGGCTTCTGCGACGACGAGGCCGAGTCGAGATAGACGAGCGGCCGCCCGTTGATCCGCCGCTCGAGGATGGGGAAGTCGCGGCGGACGACGTGCGGGTCGAAACCGACCGATACGGGCGCGTCGGCGCCCGACGAAGACGCCGCGGCCGAAGGAGTCGCTTCGATTGCCATCTGTCGGTCGTGCCCGCTTAGCGGGCAGCCTCCACCGGCTCGGGCTCGGCGCCGGCGGGCGCCTGCGGCACGAGGAGCGCCTCGTCGGGCGCGTCGGGCGACAGGCCGGCCTCGCGGAGGATCGGGCCATAGCCCTCGTCCTCGAGCCGCAAGGCGAGATCCTTGCCACCGCTCTTGATGATCCGGCCCTGGGCGAGGACGTGGACCTGATCCGGGGTGATGTAGTTGAGCAGCCGCTGGTAGTGGGTGATCAGCAACACGCCGAGATCCGGGTTCAGCATGGCGTTCACGCCTTCGGCGACGATCCGCAGGGCATCGATGTCGAGCCCTGAGTCGGTCTCGTCGAGGATCGCGATCTCCGGCTCGAGGACCGCCATCTGGAGCATCTCGAGGCGCTTCTTCTCGCCGCCGCTGAAGCCCTCGTTGACGTAGCGGGCAGCGAAGCCCTCGTCCATCTTCAGGATCGCCATCTTCTCCCGCATCTTGTTGCGGAAGTCGCGCATGCTGATGCCGCCCTTCTGGGGGTCGGTCGGGTCGACGTCGCCGGTCTTGTCGATCCCGAGCAGCTTGGCGTTGAGGGCCGATCGGATGAAGCTCGCGACCGACAGGCCGGGGATCGCGGTCGGGTACTGGAAGGCGAGGAACATCCCGAGCCGGGAGCGCTTGTCGGGGCTGAGCTTGAGGATGTCGCGGCCCTTCCAGTGGACCTCGCCGCCGGTCACGACGTAGGACGGGTGGCCCATCAGGGCGTAGGCGAGGGTCGTCTTGCCCGAGCCGTTCGGTCCCATGATCGCGTGGACCTCGCCCTTGCCGACGTCGAGGTCGATCCCCTGGAGGATCTCGTGCTCGCGGTCGGCGATCGGCGCGACGCGGAGGCCGCGGATGACGAGGGTGTCGTCGGCGGAGCCGGCGGCGGAAGGGTTGGTGGCGGCTGTCTGAGCTGTCACGATGAGGTCAGGACTCCAGTCAGGGTGGTTGGGTCGAGGGTCGCGGGCGAAACGGGGGTCGCGGTCTGGCCGTCGCCGTTCGCGCCGCGCGGTGGCACGAGGTCGGCGAGGGTCATCCCGTCGAGGGCGCCCGTCACAGCGTCGCGGACGCGGACCCACAGGACGTTGACCGTGCAGCGCGAGCTGCGATCGCAGATCGTGGCGTGTTCGGGATCGTCCGTGGCGCAGATCATCGGGGCGATCGGACCTTCGAGGGCCCGCAGGATCTCCCCCATCCGGATCTCGGCAGGATTCCGGGTGAGCTCGTAGCCGCCGTGGGCGCCCCGGGTCGAGGCGACGAGGCCGGCGTCGCGAAGGCTGATGACGAGCTGCTCGAGGTAGGCCCTGGGAAGGTCCTCCTCGGCTGCGATCTCGGCGAGACTGGCCGGTCCGGTACCGAAATGGCGACCGAGCTGGACCATCAGCCGGACGCCGTATTCGCCCTTCGTGGAGAAGGAGACGGCGCCGCTGCCATGGAAGGTTGGCCGGCTGGTCGGGTGCGTCAGTGAACGGTCCTCAATCCCGAGTGAATTCGTCGGGATTGTACGGCGAGCCGGCGAAACGCGTCAACGCGGGGCGGCGGCCCGGCGAGTCACTGCTGATTCCTGACCGGTCGCGCACCGTGACGAGCGATGATTGATGGGATGAACGACGAGCTCCCGGCGGAGTTCCTGCTGGATGGCTTCCCGACGGCGATCCGCGAGACCGGCCGAATCCTCCGATCGCTGATCTTCGCCACGGTACCGGACGCCGTCGAGACGGTCCGGACTGGCTGGCGATGGATCGCCTACTCGCTGCCGGAGGCGGGCAGGGTCCGGAACTTTGCGTGGATCGGACCGGAGCGAAGGCATATCCATCTCGGCTTCGAGCACGGCACGCTGCTCGACGATCCGGAACACCTGCTCCACGGCGCCGAGGAGCGCCTCCGCAAGTTCCGCTACTTCACGTTCGAGCCGGCGATCGACATCGACGAGGCGATCCTCGTCGATTACATCGAGCGGGCGGCGCGTATCGCGGTCATGCCGTCAGCCGTCCGGCGGTCGCTCGCCGAGACCGCCGTGGAGCCGGTGTCAGATGCCCTCGACGACGTCCCGCCGGACTGGGAGCTCCTGGACAACCGTGAATTGCGTAGCAATCGACGCAGCGGCGAGACAGGCAACGGCGAACCGTCCTAGCCTTGGCCGATGTACGACGTCGCGACCGCCGCTGTCGAGGCGGCCCTCAACGCCGGTGCGAGCTACGCCGACGCTCGCGTGATGGAGACGCGGACGGAGGCGATGTCGGCGCGCAACGGGGCCGTCGAGAGCCTTGATCGCGAAGAGCGGGCCGGTGTCGGGGTCCGCGCCCTGATCGGATCGAGCTGGGGCTTCTTCGCGGTGCCGGACGTCGGATCGGCGGCGGCGCGACGGGCCGGGGAGCAGGCGGCCGCGGTCGCCCGGGCGTCGGCGCTCGTGCCGGGTACAGACCTCCGCCTCGCCGAGGAGCCGGCGAGCCAGGGCTCATGGCAGAGCGAGTGCCGCGAGGATCCGTGGTCCGTGTCACTCGCCGAGAAGGGCGATCTGCTCGAGAGCGTCACCCGGACGATGCGCGAGCACGGGGCCGACGTGGCCGAGGCCGGCCATCGCATCTGGGATACCCGGAAATGGCTCGTCAGCAGCGAGGGTCACCGGATCGACCAGCACATCGTCGAGTGCGGCGCGTCGATCTCGGCGACGGCCGTCGGCGAGCGCGAGACGCAGGTTCGGAGTTATCCCGGGATTCGAGGCCAATACGGGACCCGCGGCTGGGAGCTCATCCGCGAGCTGGACCTGCCGGCCAACGCCGCGTGTGTCGCCGAGGAGGCGCGCGCCCTCCTGACGGCCGACCAGTGCCCATCGCTCGACGCGACCGACCTCATCCTCGGCAGCGAGCAGATGGCCCTCCAGATCCACGAGTCGGTCGGTCACGCAGTGGAGCTCGACCGAATCCTAGGCTGGGAGGCGGCGTTTGCCGGGACGTCGTGGCTGGAGCTTTCGAAGCTCGGCTCGCTCCGCTTCGGCTCGGAGCTGATGAACGTCACCGCCGATGCGACGCTCCCCGGTGCGCTCGGTAGCTTCGGTTTCGACGACGAGGGCACGCCCGCACATCCCGTCGACATCGTCCGGGACGGCGTCTGGGTCGGGACGCTGAGCGGCCGCGACACCGCGGAGCTGGCCGGCATCGGGCGATCGGGCGGCGCGGTCAGGACCGAGGGCTTCAACCGAATCCCGATGGTCCGGATGACGAATGTCGGGCTGCTGCCGGGGACGGACTCGCTCGAGGCGATGGTCGCCGCGACGGATGACGGCATCCTGATGGACACGAACCGCTCCTGGTCGATCGACGACAAGCGGCTGAACTTCCAGTTCGGCTGTCAGATCGGCTGGGAGATCAAGGGCGGCAAGCGCGGCCGGCTGCTCAAGAACCCGACGTATACGGCGATCAGCCCGCTGTTCTGGGGCTCGCTCGACATGCTCGGCGGCCCCGACGAATGGACGTTCTGGGGGACGCCGAACTGCGGCAAAGGCCAGCCGCAGCAGATCGGCCACACGGGGCACCCGGCGGTCCCGGCGCGGTTCCGCGGGATCCGGGTCGGGGTCCGAGGATGACGACGCGCGACCGACCGATCCCGGCGGGTGCCGCCGCCGGGGCTGCCGCGGAGGCACCTCCGTCGACTTCGGCCCACGTCCTGGAGCTCGTGCGTGCTCGCACCGCCTCGGCCGAAGCCGAGGTCGTCGTCACGTCTGGCCTGTCCGCGCTGACCCGCTTCGCGAACAGTTTCATCCACCAGAACGTCGCCGAGGAGACGAGCCACGTCCTGCTTCGGGTCGCCCTCGACGGGCACGTGGCGTCCGTCAGTTTCGACGGGCCGCCCGACGCTCAGCACCTCGGACGCCTGGCCGACGATGCGATTGAGGCTGCGCGCGCCCAGCCGCTGGATCCCGAATGGCCGGGGCTGACGCCGCCGACACCGGGTTTGGCCGTGGAACATTGGGACCAGGCGACTGCGGTCGCGTCGCCGGACGAGCGGGCCCGACGAGTCCGCGATTTTGTCGACGCGGCGGGCGGCCTCGAGACCGCCGGGTTCTGCTCGACGAGCTCGTCGGTCGCGGCCTTCCAGAACAGCGCCGGACAGCGGCTCACGGGTCGGACCACGCACGCGACTCTCGACGGGATCGCCCGCGTCGGGTCGTCGGACGGCGCCGCGCGAAAGACCTCCGTCCGTCTCGAGGATCTCGACGGGCGGGCGATGGGCGAGCGGGCCACGACGAAAGCGCGAACCGCGAGCGACCCGACCGACCTGGCGCCGGGTCGATACGAGGTGATCCTAGAACCCGAATGCGTCAGCAATCTCCTGTCGTTCCTGCTCGCCCACGGGTTCAACGGAAAGGCCGTCGAGGATGGTCGGTCGTTCGTGAGGCTCGGCGAGCCGCAGTTCGACCCGTCAATCACGTTGCGCGACGACGTGACCGACCCGGCTATGGTCGGTATTCCGTTCGATGTCGAGGGGACACCGAAGCGGCCTCTGGACCTCATCTCGGTCGGACTCACGAGCGGCCTGCTGCACAATCGGCGCACCGCGCGGAAGGCGGGCACTGAGAGCACCGGCCACGCGGTCGAGGGCGGCGGGCCGTTTGGGGCTCTCGGAGCGAATTTCGTGCTGTCGGCTGGCGCCGCAAGCACAGATGAGCTCGTCGCGGGTGTCGGTCGCGGCCTCCTGGTCACCGACTTCTGGTACACGCGGACCCTCGACCCGAAGACGCAGGTCGTGACGGGCCTGACCCGCAACGGTGTCTGGCTGATCGAGGATGGCCGAATCGTTCGGCCGGTCACGAACCTGCGGTTCACGCAGTCGTTCGTCGAAGCGCTGGCCCCAGGGGCGGTGCGCGCGGTTGGCTCGGAGCAGGCGGTTCTGTTCGGCGGCTGGGAGAGCGTCTATCTGGTCCCAGCATTACACCTCGCTTCATGGAACTTCACGGGTGGCGCCAAGGGCTGAGTTCCGTCGCGCCTTCGACGACTGTCGCGCAGTACAAGCCCAATCGGCCTCGGCGCTGGCCGGCCTGATGGCGGATTGCCTCAAGCGCGACAATCGACCAATGACGACCGATATCGACTACGGCGCCTTCGATGCGCTCACCTTCGACTGCTACGGCACCCTGATCGACTGGGAAACCGGGATCCTGGCCGGACTGCGGGCGGCTCTGGACCCGCGTGGCGTCGACCGCCCCGACGACGAGCTGCTCGAAACCTATGCCGCGACCGAGGCCGCCATCGAGGAAGGACCGTACCTCCGCTACCGCGAGATCCTCGCGCATTCGATCCAGATCGTCGGAGAAGAGCTCGAGACGACCATCTCCGAGGCGGACGCAGCCACATTCGGTAGCTCGGTCACCGACTGGCCGGCCTTCGCGGATTCGACGGCAGCCCTCGCCCGGCTGAAGACCCGCTTTCGACTCGGCGTCCTGACGAACTGCGACGACGATCTGTTCGCGGCGTCGAACAAGCGCCTCGGTGTCGAGTTCGACTGGATCGTGACCGCCCAGCAGGTCGGCTCGTACAAGCCGGACGAGCGCAATTTCGCGGCTCTGTTCGAACGGCTGGCCGCCGACGGCGTCGGGCGCGACCGGATCCTCCACGTCGCCCAGAGCCTCTTCCATGACCACGCCCCCGCGAAGCGCCTCGGAATGACAACGGTGTGGATCGACCGTCGCCACGATCGCCCCGGCACCGGCGCCACCCCGCCGGCCGACGCCAAGCCCGATGCAACGTTCACCTCGATGGCCGACTTCGCGGCGGCGGCCGTCCCGAACTGAGCTGAACGCCGCAACATCGAGGGCGCCCGG
>Ga0209488_10000686_pt1 | contig 28624 bp, 24 predicted proteins | sample Rivendell_Oct201_8_FD_188349 | JGI IMG/M metagenome (GOLD analysis project Ga0209488, IMG submission 188349) | Vadose zone soil microbial communities from the Eel River Critical Zone Observatory, Northern California, USA -... | ecosystem: Environmental > Terrestrial > Soil > Vadose zone >...
GACAAAAGATCAGTACACGGAATTCGTGAAAGGATTGTGATTCTTCGATGCGTTATTTGCCCCTAACCACAGATGATCGCAGCGCCATGCTGGCCAAGATTGGCGTCTCCTCTGTGGAGGAATTGTTCCGAGATGTGCCGGCAACGGCACGCGCGCCGCGCTTTGCCCTTCCAGCCCATGCGGGCGAAATGGAAGTCGAGCGTGCCCTGGCGCGGCTGGCGGCACAGAATATTGCCGCGGGAAGCGGCCCCTTCTTCTGCGGCGCAGGCGCCTATCGCCATCATGTGCCGGCTTCCGTCGACCATCTGATCCAGAGGTCCGAATTCCTCACCTCCTACACGCCCTATCAGCCGGAGATTGCGCAAGGCACGCTGCAGGTTCTTTTCGAATTCCAGACGCAGGTGGCGCTGATCACCGGGATGGAGGTGGCGAACGCCTCGATGTATGACGGCTCGACCGCGGCGGCCGAAGCGGTGCTGATGGCGCACCGCCTCACCGGGCGCAATCGCGCGGTGCTTTCCGGCCATCTGCATCCGCATTACGCCGAGACGGTGCGCACCATGGCCGGCCTCGCCGGCGACATCGTGACCGGCCCGGTCGCTGCCGGGGTTGCGGATGACCTCGTGCCCCTCATCGACGCGCAGACCTCCTGCGTTGTGGTTCAGAACCCCGACGTGTTCGGGTTTCTGCGCGATCTGAAGCCGATCGCCGAGGCGGTCCATGCCAAGGGCGCGCTTCTCATCGCCGTCGTCACCGAACCGGTATCGCTGGGGCTTGTGGAATCACCGGGCGCCATGGATGCCGATATCGTCGCGGGCGAAGGCCAATCGCTGGGCAATGGGCTGAATTTCGGCGGCCCCTATGTCGGCCTCTTCGCCACACGGGAAAAATTCTTGCGCCAGATGCCAGGGCGGCTTGCGGGGCAAACGATGGATGCGCAAGGCCGGCGAGGCTTCGTGCTGACGCTGTCGGCGCGCGAACAGCATATCAGGCGCGAAAAAGCGACGAGCAATATCTGCACCAATTCCGGACTGTGTGCTTTGGCCTTTTCCATCCATCTCGCCCTGCTCGGCGAGGCAGGATTGACTGGGCTTGCCCGCATCAATCATGCGCGCGCGCTTCAATTGGCAGAGCGCTTGAGCAGCATCCCTGGTGTCGAGCTGGCGACCTCCGCCTTCTTCAACGAATTCACTTTGAAACTGCCCAAGCCCGCCGCGGAAATCGCCGACGCCCTCGCGGATCGCGGCATCATCGCGGGCGTGCGCGCATCGCGGCTTTACCCGCACCGGCCGGAATTGCGCAATCATCTGATCGTCGCGGCGACGGAAACCAACACCGACGCCGACATCGATGCCTATGGGCGCGCCCTCGCCGAGGTGCTCGCATGATGAATTTGCAAGGACGTCCCAGCTCGTTCGGAATCGCCGATAAGGCCCCGGCGGAAACCGTTTCCGGTCATCGCGGGCTCGATCACGAGGAGAAACTGATTTTCGAGATCGGCCGCAGCGATGTCAGCGGTGTCGATCTTCCGCCGGTGGATTTGGCGGCGGACCGGCTCAGCGGCTTGGCGCGCAAACAGCCGATCGGCCTTGCCGGTCTCACCGAACCGCAAGCAATGCGCCATTATGTGCGGCTGTCGCAGCGCAACGCGTCGATCGATGCGAGCTTCTACCCGCTCGGCTCCTGCACCATGAAGCATAATCCGCGCCTGAATGAGAAGCTCGCGCGGCTCCCGGGATTTGCCGACATCCATCCCTTGCAGCCGCAGAAGACGGTGCAGGGTGCGCTTTGCTTGATCGCCGAACTCGCGCGCTGGCTCAAGGAACTTACCGGCATGCCGGCGGTGGCGATGACTCCCAAGGCGGGCGCGCATGGAGAATTGTGCGGGATGCTTGCCATCCGGGCAGCGCTTGCGGCGCGCCGCGAGACCCGCACCCGCATCCTGGTGCCGGAATCCGCTCATGGCACAAATCCGGCGACCGCGGCTTCGTGCGGATTCACGGTTGAATCGATTAGGGCCGCGGAGGACGGACGCGTGGACCTCGGCGCGCTCAAAGAAGCGCTCGGTCCGGACGTGGCCGGAATCATGCTCACCAATCCCAACACATGCGGGTTGTTCGAGCGCGACATGATCGCAATCGCCGACGCCGTGCATGCGGCGGGCGCCTATTTCTACTGCGATGGCGCGAATTTCAATGCGATCGTCGGCCGGGTGAAGCCGGGCGACCTCGGCATCGATGCCATGCACATCAATCTGCACAAGAGTTTTTCCACGCCCCATGGCGGCGGCGGCCCGGGCGCCGGGCCGGTGGTATTTTCCGAACGGCTGGCGCCTTTCGCGCCGTTGCCGCTCTTCATGAGCGATGCAGGCGGCTTTCGCTTGATCGAAGACATGGAGGAGGCGCGCGCCGCGGGTTTGACGCCGCTCGGGCGCCTGTGCGCGTTTCACGGTCAGATGGGCATGTTCGTGCGCGCATTCGCTTATATGCTCTCGCACGGCCGGGATGGGCTGCGCCAGGTTGCCGAAGACGCGGTGCTGTCGGCGAATTACATCCTCGCCTCGCTGAAGGATGTCATGAGCGCGCCCTATGAGGGCCCCTGCATGCATGAGGCGCTGTTCGACGATGCGTTCCTCAAAGACACCGGCGTGACCACGCTCGATATCGCAAAGCGGCTGATCGATGAGGGCTTCCACCCGATGACGGTCTACTTCCCGCTGGTCGTGCACGGCGCCATGCTGATCGAGCCGACCGAAACCGAGCCGAAGGCGACGCTGGATGAATTCATCGCGGTGATGCGGGCGCTTGCCGAAGAGGCGAAGGACGGCCACCCTGAACGCTTCAAAAGCGCGCCGCTGCTGGCGCCGCGCCGCCGGCTCGATGAGACAGCCGCCGCGCGCAAACCGGTGCTGCGTTGGAAGCCGGAAAGCACGACATAGAGCGGTGCATTCCAAATTGAAACATTTGTCCTTCCCGGCTGAGAGGCGGTACGCCGCGACGGGAAGGGAATCCATTTCGTGAAAGATCGTGTGTTTTCTTCACCGAATGGATGCTCTTCCCTCGCGCTTCGCGCTCGCCGAGCATGACAATATTGATTCTAAGTGACCGCGCTCCGCGCCAAAAAAGAGGCCCTCCAAAGAGGGAGGGCCAGTTGGGGAGGACCATCAGGAGGGAGACGCTACCTAAGGACAGAATTGAACGTGAAGGCGCGGGGGCAATTGGGTCGCGGCATCGCCGCAGGCGCGATTGATCTGGGGTTGGGTAAGACCTTTGGCGGTTGAGAGGTCGGCGCCTTGGATGTTTGCCAAGGCGAGCTTGGCGCCCGTCAGATCCGCATTCGTCAAAACCGCGCCGCTAAGGTCGACATGGCTGAGATCGGTGTTCCTGAACGAAGCGTCGGAGAGATTGCAGCCGCCGCAATTGGTGTCGCCGGCTTTGATCCGCGCGACCGATGAGAGCGAAGTCATCACGAGGCCGGCAGGTTGGGCTCGGCCTATGATCTCCGCCACGGCGGAAGATGCGAGGGCGCCGGCTGCGAAAATGGCGGCGAGGCCAAGAAGGGCGAAGACACTGCGCATCCGAAGGGCTCCGAACCAGAAGAAGACACTCGCTCCTGCAGCAGCAAGAGCCGTGCCAGGGGGTTCGGTTCAGAATACCAGCCTGCCTCCGACCAGAAGCAGCGTGCCCGCCAGAAGGTAGCGGAGCGCCGCATCCGGAATGCGTGGGGCGGCGTAGCTGCCGACAATGATTCCCGGAATGGAGCCCACCAGCAGCGAACTTAAGAGGGTCAGATCCGATAGCCCGAGCCACCAATGTCCTATCCCGGCGACCAGGGTGAGGGGCACGGCATGGGCGATGTCGGAACCCACGATGCGTGCCATTGGGAAATGGGGGTAGAGCAGGATCAATGCGGTCACCCCGATGGCGCCCGCTCCGACCGACGATATGGAGACCACAACACCCAGCAGGGCGCCCATTCCAATGGTCATGTTGCGGATCTGGCGCGTGCTGAGCCGGCCCAAATGTTCAGAGTAGCGATCGATGATGCGCCGGCGGAAAATGAGCACGAAAGCCGTGGCGAAAAGGGCGACCGCCAGGACCGAGGTTACGAGATCGTTTACCGTGTTGGTTCCTGTCCCAAGATAGGACAGGAACATGAGCGTAAGCGCCGTCATGGGGACGCTTCCCGAAGCCAACCGCCCCACAAGGCGCCAATCGACGGTTCGGCTGACGCCATGAACGGCCGTGCCCACGGTCTTGGTGGCTGAGGCGTAAAGCAGATCCGTGCCGACGGCGGTCGCAGGATGAATGCCGAACATGAGAATAAGCAACGGCGTCATCAGCGACCCGCCGCCTACGCCTGTCATCCCGACGAGAGCGCCTACGACGAACCCAGAAATCGCAAAGCCGGGGTCGATGGAAGAAAATAGAATCATGTGTCAGTCGTACCGGTATGAAGGTTAAACATAAGGGAAGCCCTTCGGCGCGTCACCTGCGTCGTTGCGGAATAGGACAATCCGTCCTTCAACAGCAAGGAAGATGCCGTTTCGCCCGGCGACGGCCAATTCCAGTAACCCGTGCGGCGCGAAAAGGTTCACGGATAATCCGGAATGCCGCAGATTTGTGCAGGTGGCCAGACCCCATCAGGGGATTGTCCAAAAATAGCACGGGAAATTGCTGTAGAGGGTTGTTCTTATTCTTCTTCCAGCGCCTCGTGACAGGGACCGCAATGGCCAGTGGCGAGATAGATGCCTGCATCGAAACGGGTGATCACGAAGTCGCAGAGCGGGCAGTGCGGCTCGGCTTCCAGTGACATCTGCATCGGCTCGGCATGCGCGGCATGGGCGGCATGTTTGCGGCGCCTCGGCTTGACGATGTAGGGCGGGGCGATTTCGGGGACGGGTTCGCCCTCGCGCACAAGGTGAAAACGGATTTGCTGTTTGCCGCCGGACGAGGAAGACGTCCGAAGCCGGGTTTGCGGTTTGGTCATATTCATCTCCTCCTCAGCTGCATCCGCTGGTGCCACCGCAGGTATCGCATTTCAAACAGGTGCCGTTCCTGAGCAGGGTGAAATTGCCGCACGAACCGCAGGCGTCGCCCTCATAGCCCTTGAGCCTGGCTTCGGCGGCGCGCTGGGCGTGGGCATCGCGCTTGGCCCCCGCTTTGGTCGCGGACGACAAGGCGTTCGCCGAGAAGCGCGCTTCGAGCGCCGCCATCGCCGTGCTCACCGGATTCCCGGCGGCTTGCTGCACCAGCGCCGCAACTTCGGCGAAATTGGCACTGACATCGATGTGCGCGTCATCGACGAAAGCGTCGGCGTGCTCATGGGCCTGGGCATGTTCGGCATGGGCATCGACCTTTTGCACGGCGTTGCCGCGGACGACCACGAATTGATTGAGCTGGCCCCGCACGAAACCGTTGGAGGTCACCTTCGAGATCTGCGCCAACTCAGGAGTTTCCCGCCGTTTGGTGCGATCGCTTTCGGCGATACCGCCGCCGAGATCATCGTCATGGCTCGGTATCACATGGGCAAGATCGTGGCGGCCGAGATACGACACCGCCAGCTCACGGAAGATGTAGTCGAGCACACTGGTCGCATTCTTGATCGAGTCGTTGCCGATGACGAGCCCTGCCGGTTCGAAGCGGGTGAAGGTGAACGCATCGACGAATTCTTCCAACGGCACGCCATATTGCAGGCCGATGGAGATCGCGATGGCGAAATTGTTCATCAGCGAGCGGAAGGCGGCGCCCTCCTTGTGCATGTCGACGAAGATCTCTCCTAAGCGTCCGTCCTCATATTCGCCGGTGTGCAGGTACACTTTGTGGCCGCCGACGATCGCCTTTTGTATGTAGCTCTTACGGCGGTGTGGCAGTTTCTCGCGCTCGCGCGCACGCACGCGCTCGATGATCCGCTCGACGATGCGTTCGGTGACGATGGTTGCCCGTGTCGCTTGCGGTTGCGCGATCAGATCATCGACATCGTCGTCATCGTCGGCCAATTGCAGGACCTGGGAGGCCAAAGGCTGCGACAGCTTCGAGCCGTCGCGATACAGCGCATTCGCCTTCAGCCCGAGTTTCCACGACAGCAGATAGGATTCACCGCAATCCTTCACCGTCGCCCCGTTGGGCATGTTGATGGTCTTGGAGATCGCACCCGAGATGAAGGGCTGGCACGCGGCCAGCATGCGGATGTGGCTTTCCACGGAAAGCGAACGCTTGCCGATGCGCCCGCACGGATTGGCGCAATCGAATATGGGAAGATGCTCGGGTTTGAGATAAGGCGCGCCTTCCAGCGTCATGGCGCCGCAAACATACAGATTGGCGGCTTCGACCTCAGTCTTCGCAAAGCCAAGCGTCTTCAACATGTCGAAATCCGGCGCATCCAACTGGCTGGCAGTGAGGCCCAGCGTGGTCACGCAGAAGGCCTCGCCCAGAGTCCATTTGTTGAACACGAAACGGATATCGAAAGCCTGCTCCAGGGCATTTTCCACTGCGGCGATTTGCTCAGCGCCGAAACCCTTGGCGCGAAGGGCGCCATGCGAAAGCGCGTTCGAGCCTTCGAGCGTGCCGCGGCCAACCGCATAGCGTACGATGTGCTCGATCTCGTCCGCGCTGTAGCCCAGGGTCTTCAACGCCTCGGGCACGCAGCGATTGATGATCTTGAAATAGCCGCCGCCGGCGAGCTTCTTGAACTTTACAAGCGCGAAATCGGGCTCAACGCCCGTGGTATCGCAATCCATCAACAGGCCGATCGTGCCGGTGGGCGCGATGACGCTCGCCTGTGCGTTGCGGTAGCCGTGACGTTCGCCGAGCTGGAGCGCCTGGTCCCAGGCCGCTTTCGCCGCTTCCGCCAGATCCTTATCGAGGATCGCCTCATGATCGAGGGCGACAGGCGGCGTTGCGAGGTTTTCATACCCCCACGCCTCTCCATAGGCGGCGCGCCGATGATTGCGGATGACGCGGAGCATGGCATCGCGGTTCGCAGAGAAGCGCGGAAAGGCCCCCAGTTCTCCCGCCATCTCGGCGGAAGTGGCGTAGGAAATGCCGGTGAGCACGGCCGTGATGGCGCCCGCGATCGCGCGGCCCTCGCGTGAATCATAGGAAATGCCGGCCGCCATCAAGAGCCCGCCAATATTGGCGTAGCCCAGGCCCAGGGTGCGGTAATCGAAGGAGAGCAGGGCAATTTCCTTGGAGGGGAATTGCGCCATCATGACCGAAATCTCGAGCACGATGGTCCAGAGCCGCACGGCATGCTCGAAAGCGGGAACGTCGAACGCCTTGGCGCCTTCTGCCGCATCCTTGCGGAACGTCATGAGATTCAGCGAGGCGAGGTTGCAGGCCGTATCGTCGAGGAACATGTATTCGGAGCAGGGATTGGAGGCGCGGATGTCGCCGCCCTTCGGACAGGTGTGCCAATCATTGATGGTGGTGTGGAACTGGATGCCGGGATCGGCACAGGCCCACGCCGCATAGGAGATCTTTTCCCACAGCTCGCGCGCCTTCATGCGCTTGTGCAGTTTCTTGTCTTTGCGGCGCGTCAACTCCCAATCGGCGTCCTCTGCGACCGCGCGCAGGAAATCATCCGTCACCCGGACGGTGTTGTTCGAGTTTTGGCCGGCCACCGACATATAGGCATCCGAATCCCAATCGGTGTCATAGGTCCGAAAATCGATCCGGTCGTGTCCCTGCTTTGCGAAGGCAATGACGCGCTCGATGTAATTGTCGGGAATATAGGCTTTGCGCGCGTTCCTGATCTCTCGCTTCAGCGCCGGATTGAGGGAAGGATCGAAGCAATCATCGCCCGAGCCCTCGCAATTGCGGCACGCCTTGATGATCGCGTTCAGATGTTTCTCGGAAAGCTTCGAGCCCACCACGAGTGCGGCGACCTTCTGTTCCTCGATCACCTTCCAATTGATGAAATCCTCGATATCGGGATGATCGACGTCGACAATCACCATCTTGGCGGCCCGGCGTGTCGTTCCGCCCGACTTGATCGCGCCCGCGGCGCGGTCGCCGATCTTCAAGAAACTCATCAGTCCCGACGATTTCCCGCCACCCGAGAGCGGCTCGTTCTCGCCGCGCAGACTGGAAAAATTCGTGCCCGTGCCGGAGCCGTATTTGAACAGACGCGCCTCGCGCGTCCACAAATCCATGATGCCGCCTTCATTCACCAGATCGTCGGAGACGCTTTGGATGAAGCAGGCGTGAGGCTGGGGATGTTCATAGGCCGAGGCCGAACGGACCAGCTGGCCGGTGTTGAAGTCCACGTAGTAATGGCCCTGGCTCGGGCCGTCGATGCCATAGGCCCAATAGAGTCCGGTGTTGAACCATTGTGGCGAGTTGGGCGCGACCTTTTGCGCCGCCAGCATGTGGCACATCTCGTCGTAGAAGGCGCGCGCATCCTCTTCGGCGTCGAAATAGCCGCCCTTCCAGCCCCAATAGGTCCAAGTGCCGGCCAGGCGATGGAACACCTGTTTGACGCTCTCTTCGTAGCCGAATTTCTTCTCGCCCTCGGGAAGGGCGGAGAGAGCATCTTCGTCCGGCACGTGACGCCAGAGGAAAGACGGGACGGTGTTTTCCTCGACGCATTTCAACCGCACGGCGACGCCGGCGCGGCGGAAATATTTTTGCGCCATCACATCGCAAGCGACCTGGCTCCACGCTTCAGGAACCTCGATGGCCTCTTGGCGGAACACCACGGACCCATCCGGATTGCGGATCTCACTGGTCGCGGCGCGGAACGGAATGCCCTCATAGGGCGAGTTGCCTTCGGTGGTGAAAAAACGCCGGATACGCATGCTCTTCCCCCTTAGCCCGAGTTCGCCCCCCTCGACGAACAAAGAAAGGCCAATGCGGAAGCGTGGGTTTTCCACGTCATCCGGCGAGCGCCTTCGCCTCTTTCGTCTGAGCCCCCGCTGCGAACCGCCGCGAAGGATGACAAAGGTATGACGCGTTTCTACCTATTGCAAGTATATTGTCGAGAGCCCCAATATCTTGTCTCTGGATAAAAAATCGGGTGTGTTTCAGGCCCTTAGCCCTAGCTGTTGATATCCTGTGGAAGAAACGGTGGACAAAAAAATTCGACGGGCCGGGCGTCTATATTGATCTTCACTTGACCATATTGCTCAACGCATCCGTAACCAGGCCTGGGGGATGCTCATTCTATGGGCGAAGATGAGGTATTCGCGTCGGGCGATGCCCTACGCGACCTTGAGATTCTCTGCGTGGACGGCGATTCGCAGCGGGGCGATGGCCTGCGAAAGCTGCTGCTGAATCTTGGGGCCGCCCGTGTCCAGGTCGTCGCATCGGCGAAAGAGGGGATCAGGGCCGCGCTGAGCACGCCCTGCCATCTTGTCATCGCGGAGTATCGCTTGACCCCGACCGACGGAATCCAGTTCGTCCGCGATGTTCGTGCGGTCGGAAATTATCCTCGCGCCCTTGTGCCGGTCCTCATCGTCAGCGACCCGGTGAAATCGGAGATCATCGGGGCCGCCTTTGAAGCGGGTGCGAACCATTTCATGATCCGGCCGCTGCACGCCTCCAAGCTGTATGAACGGATCGTCTGGCTTCTGGCAGATTCACGCCCCTTCGTCGTCAAGGATGGGCGTTACGTCATCAAGCTCGTGAGGCCGAAGGCTCCTGCCGCGATGCCGGCCCGTGCTGCCGCCACGAAATAGACACGCTGCCTGCCTAGTCTGGCTTCGAATCCGAAATTCGCTTGGGATAGCTGCCGGATTCGCCACACTAGGAGTCCGCTCACAGCTTCGCCTATAGTCCGGCGCCGATTCGAAAGGGTTCCTATGGGTTTGTTTCGCCAGCTCTTCGTGTGGTGGGAAAACGCCACGCCCGGCACCCTGCTCACCACAATGTTTTCCGGAACTCCCGTCGGCGCAGACGCGTTCGGCAATCGCTATTACCAGACCAAGGATAAGGCGCGGCGCTGGGTGATCTATTCGGGCACAGTGGAAGCCTCACGCGTCCCCCCCGATTGGCATGGCTGGTTGCACCACACCTTCGAGAATCCTCCGACAGAGGAACCGTTGGTGTCCAGGCCCTGGGAAGCAGAGCACATCCCAAACCTGACAGGGACTTCCGATGCCTATCATCCCGAAGGAAGCCTGTGGAAGGACGGCAAGCGTCCGCCGGCCACGGGCGATTACGAGGCCTGGCGGCCAGGTTGAATTCCACCCGCCTCATCTTGATGAGCGCAGGATGGGGCCAAACATCGAAGTGAAACCGATGACCCAGAACTCGATCGTCGAAACTCTGATTGGCGCCGCCGTGATCGCGGTGGCCGTGCTATTCCTCTTCTTCGCCTATTCCAGCACCGGGTCCGGCATGGTGTCGGGCTATGATGTCGTCGCCAAATTCAACCGGGCTGACGGCGTGAATATCGGCACCGATGTGCGGCTTTCCGGCATCAAAGTCGGCACGGTTCAGAAACTCGCGCTGGATCCCAAGAGCTACAACGCCGTTCTGACGCTGGCGTTGGTGAATTCCGTGAAGCTTCCCGACGATTCCTCGGTCCGCATCACATCCGAAGGCCTCTTGGGCAACCAATATCTATCCATCGAGCCGGGCTCTTCGATGCAGGCGATCAAGCCTGGCGGGGAAATCGAAAACACGCAGGGCTCGATCGATCTTATCGGCCTCCTCGGCAAGGCCGTGTTCAACACCGGCGGCGAGGGCGGCAATAAATGAGAATGCGGTTCGTGATCGGTGCGTTGGCGGGCGCGGCGTTGTCGTCGGGCCAAGGCTTGGCGCAAACGCCCGCAAATAATGCTCCCCCTTCCGTGCGTGCGTTGACCATTGCCGATGCGATGCCCGATGCTCGCGGCGTGCGACGCATGGTGGTGCTGCGCGGGCTGGATAAGGTCACGGGACGGGCCATCGACATCAACGCGCCTGCCGGCGTGCCGGTGAAATTCGGTTCGCTCATCATGACGGCGCGGTATTGCTACACGGTGCCCCCTGAAGAACCGCCGGAAACCACGGCGTTCCTGCAAATCGACGAAGCCAAGCGGGGCGAGCCGTCGAAGCAGCTCTTTTCGGGTTGGATGTTCGCATCCACCCCGGCGCTCAACGCGCTCGAACATTCCGTTTACGATGTCTGGGTGATCACCTGTAAGACCGATGAGCCCGCACCCGTGACGGCTGCGGCTCCGTCCGGCCGCGCCGTCAAACCACCATCGGCCCCCGAATCCGCGCCGGCGAAATCCGCGGCTCCTGAATCGAGCGCGGCCCCCGAGGGTCCCAGGCAATAGAAATCGCCCGTGTGGGCGAGCGCCTGCGACAGCAAGAATTGGAAGCGTTCCTCGGTGACGGTGATCGCGCCGAATTGCTCGAGATGCGGATTGGGGAACTGTGCATCGAGCAAAGAATAGCGGCCGGCCTTTAACCGCGCCGCCAAATGGACCAGCGCGACCTTGCTCGCATCGGTCATGCGCGAGAACTTGCTCTCGGCAAAGAACGCGGCGCCCAGCGACAGGCCGTAAAGTCCGCCGACCAGCTGTCCCATATGCCAGGTTTCCACGCTGTGGGCACACCCTCGCCGGTGAAGGGCTTCGAATACCTGGATGATGGGATCGTTGATCCATGTCTCGCGCCGGTCGGGTTGGGATTCGGCACAGCCGCGTATGACCTGATCGAAGGCGCGGTCCACGGTGACGTGATAACGGTCGGTGCGAACGGCGCGGGCAAGGCGGCGCGGCACATGGAATTTCTCCAGAGGAAGAATCCCGCGTTCGTGCGGCCGCACCCAAAGCACCTCCTCGGCGGTGCGGCTTTCGGCCATCGGAAATATGCCGAGCCGGTAGGCGAGCAACAGCTCTTCGGGATTGATCGTTGTCACGCGAAAGATCGTACCCGCTTCTGCAGCGCGTCCAGACTCAAGGGCCCCGGCCCGACCGCCGCGATGTAAAGGAACACGAAGCAATAGAGCACCATCGCTTCGCCGCCATTGGCCATCGGAAAGAAGCTGCGTGGCGCATGCATCCACCAATAACCGACCGCCAACTCACCGGAGAGCAGAAAGGCGGCCGGCCGCGTCAGAAGCCCGAGCGTCACCAGGGTGCCGCCGACGGTTTCGAGAATCCCGGTGAAGAGCAAAAGAAAGGTACCCAGCGCGCCGGGGGCCGGGACCGGAAAGCTCAGCAGTTTCTGGGTGCCATGCTCGACAAAGGTGATCCCGACCGCGATGCGCATCAAGCTCAGCAGTTGCGGCGACCAGCGTTGCAGCCATTTGAACATGGATCACACTCCTTTGGCGCCGATTATAAAGGAAGGCTTTGCCCTTCGCACAGGCCGAGTGCCGGCTTTCATTGAAGTATGGCTCACAACTCCTGTCATGCCCGGCGAGCCATGGCGAGCAAAGCGAGGCCGTGGCTCGGGAAGGGCACCCATTTGGCGACGGAGCACCCCTTCGGCGAATAGGTTCCCTTCCCGTCGCAATGCTCAGCTTCGCATCGCATCGCGACGCCGGGAATGACAATATTGATTCCATGTAACCGTGCTCTGCTCTGCGTTACAGAGCGCCGGGGGAGCGGCGGGCAAGATAATGCTCCAGCCAGTGAATATTGTATTCGCCGTCCAGGATATCGGGTTGCTTGATCAGCTCCTGGAACAGGGGAATGGTGGTTTCGATGCCGCCGATCACCAATTCGTCCAGTGCGCGCCGGAGCCGCATCAGACATTCGTTGCGGCTCTTGCCGTGCACGATCAGCTTGCCGACGAGGCTGTCGTAATAGGGCGGGATGCGGTAGCCGGCATAGGCCGCCGAATCCATCCGGACGCCCAAACCGCCCGGCGCGTGGAAATCGGTGATCTTCCCCGGCGAGGGTTGGAAGGTGAAAGCGTTCTCGGCGTTGATGCGGCATTCGATGGCGTGACCGGCAATCACCACATCGCTCTGATCGAGCTCCAAATGGCTTCCGTCGGCAATGCGGATCTGCTCGCGCACGAGATCAAGGCCGGTGACCAATTCGGTAACCGGATGCTCGACTTGCAGCCTGGTGTTCATCTCGATGAAGAAGAACTGACCCTGCTCGTAAAGGAACTCGACCGTTCCCACGCCCAGATAGCCGAGCTTGGTGAGCGCTTGCGTGACGGTTTTTCCAATCTGATTGCGGACCTCGACATTGAGGGCAGGCGAGGGGGCTTCCTCCCAGACTTTCTGGTGACGGCGCTGTAGCGAACAATCGCGCTCCCCCAGATGCAGCACCTTGCCGTGGGAATCCGCGATCACCTGGATTTCGATGTGACGCGGCCTCTCGAGATATTTCTCCATGTAAACGGCGTCGTCGCTGAACGCGGCTTTGGCTTCGGCGCGCGCCGTGGAGAAAGCGAGCGGCAATTCGGAAGGCGAGCGCACCACCTTCATGCCGCGGCCGCCGCCTCCCGCCGCAGCCTTGATCAACACCGGATACCCCATGCCGGCGGCGAAGTCCGCCGCCTCGGATTCCGACGCGAGTGCGCCCTCCGAGCCGGGGACCGTCGGAATGCCGAGCGATTTTACCGCCTGCTTGGCCGCGATCTTGTCGCCCATCAGCCTGATGTGGTCGGCCTCGGGCCCGATGAAGGTGATGCCGTGCGCCTTCACGATGTCGGCGAAATGCGCATTCTCCGACAGAAAGCCGTAGCCGGGATGGATGGCGTCGGCGCCGGTGATCTCGCAGGCGGAAATGATCGCGGGAATGTTCAGATAGGATTGGCTGGCAGGCGGCGGCCCGACGCATACCGATTCATCGGCGAGCCGCACATGCATCGAGTCCGCATCTGCGGTGGAATGGATCGCGACTGTCGCGATACCCATTTCCTTGCAGGCGCGGTTGACCCGGAGCGCAATCTCGCCGCGGTTCGCAATCAGCACCTTTTCGAACATTGCCGGTCAACCCGAACTGGACATGATGTGCGCCAATCTTACTCGATCAGCATCAAAGGCTCGCCGAATTCGACCGGCTGCGAATCATGGACGTAGATTTCCGCGACCCGGCCGGCGACGGTCGAAGGCACTGGGTTCATCGTCTTCATGGCTTCGATGATGCACAGCGTGCCGTCGGTCACCGAATCGCCGATTTTGACAAAGGGCGGCGCTCCGGGCTGGGCTGAGAGATAGACCGTCCCCACCATCGGCGAGGTGACCACCGTTCCCTTTGGGCGCACGATCTCCGGCTGGGCAGGCTGTGGCTGCTGCAGGAGTGGACTTGGCGCCAATAACGCCGGGGCGAGAGCCGCGGCTGCGGCCGTGCCGCGCGCCACTCGCACCCGCACACCGCCCCGCTCGATCTCGATCTCGGAGAGGCCGGTCTCTTCAAGCAGCTTGGCGAGTTCGCGCACAATTTCCGGATCGATGCCGGGCGTGCTTTCCCCTTTGATGGCTTTGGCGATGCGGTCGCGAAGCGGCTTGGATTTGTTCTCGCTCATTTCGCCGCCTTGCCGGAACCGACCAGCTCCGCCATGGCCTCGACCGCCAGCAGGTAGCCGGTGCTGCCAAGTCCAAAGATCACACCCTTCGCCGTCTCGCTCACATAGGAATGATGACGGAAGGCTTCGCGCCGTTTGGGGTTCGAGAGATGCACTTCGATGATGGGCTTATCCAGCGCCTTGAGGGCGTCATGGAGCGCGATCGAGGTGTGGGAATAGGCTCCCGCATTGATGATCACGCCGGCACCCTTGCTGCCCGCCTCGTGAACCCAATCCACCAGGGCGCCTTCATGGTTCGACTGGCGAAACACAATTTTGAGCCCGTGCCGTTTGGCCCGCGCCGCTGTAGCCTTTTCTATGTCCTTCAGCGTGGCGCGGCCATAGATCTCGGGCTCGCGGGAGCCCAGAAGATTGAGGTTCGGCCCGTTAAGGACATATACCGGTAGGATCATGGACGGAATGCCCCCGAAAATGCGGTAATGGCGTGATGGACGGCGGAAGCAATGCTCGTGCGGTGGATTTGAAGTTCCTAAGATTATCGTGGCATTCACGTTTAGGAACTTCAAATCCGAATACCACACGAGATTCAATAAATTACTAGTGTGGCTTTGAATCCGAAATTCGTCCGGCGCGTGGCCCAAGCACTTGCGAATTTCGAATTCGCCACACTAGGTGGAAGCGGGGTTATACGGTCCCGCCATGAAAACGGAAACAGGAGTGAGAGCCGGCAATGTCGTTGCGTTTGAGTCTTAACGGAGAAGCACGGGAATTTCCTAGTCCTTTGACAGTGGAAGGTCTGCTTAAGCATCTGGCGCTCGATCCGAGAAAGGTCGCGGTGGAGCGCAATCTCGAGATCGTGCCGCGCTCGACCTATGAGCAGGTCGGTCTTATCGAGGGTGATCGGTTGGAGATCGTGCATTTCATCGGCGGCGGCAATGAAGCGGTGCCGGTGGTTCCGGCCGCCGACAAACCCTTTATCGTCGCCGGACGGTCCTTGCGCTCACGCCTTATCATCGGAACGGGCAAGTACAAGGACTATGCCCAGAACGCGGCGGCGCTGGAAGCCTCGGGCGCCGAGATGGTGACGGTCGCGCTGCGCCGCGTGAACGTCATGGAGCCAGGGGCGCCGCGGCTCATCGATTTCATCGACCCCAAGAAATATGTCTATCTGCCGAACACTGCCGGTTGCTTTACCGCCGAAGACGCCCTTCGCACCCTCAGGCTGGCGCGCGAAGCCGGCGGTTGGACGCTGGTGAAGCTTGAAGTGCTGGGCGACCGCAAAACGCTCTATCCCGATATGATCGAGACCTTGCGCGCAACAGAGGTGCTGATCCGCGAGGGCTTCCAGGTGATGGTCTATTGCACCGACGATCCGCTGCTCGCCAAGCGCTTGGAGGAAATGGGCGCGGCCGCGATCATGCCGCTCGCGGCGCCGATTGGTTCGGGACTTGGGATTCAAAATCCCATCAATATCCGGCTCATTGTCGAAGAAGCCAAAGTGCCGGTGATCGTCGATGCGGGCGTGGGCACCGCCTCTGATGCTGCCATCGCCATGGAGCTTGGCTGCGACGGCGTGTTGATGAATACGGCGATCGCGGAAGCCAAGAACCCGGTGATGATGGCGCGTTCGATGCGTTTGGCAGTGGAGGCGGGCAGGCTCGCTTACCTGGCGGGGCGCATGGCGAAGAAGCGCTACGCCGACCCCTCAAGCCCGCTGGCGGGCCTTATCTAATCCTCTCTGTCATGCCCGGCGAGCGCGAAGTGCGAGGGAAGGGCATCTCTCGATGAAGAATGTGCGCGATCATCAGGAAATGGTTTCCCTTCCCCTCGCGGCGTGCCGCCGCTCGGCCGGGAATGACAGATAACTCAAGATTACCGGCGCTTCCGGGCGCCTTTTTTCTTGGATGCCTTCTTGGCGGGTTTGCGCACGGGGCGCTTGGCGCTAGCTTTCTTCGGCTTGGGAGAGGCTGCCTTGCGCTTCGCCGGCTTCTTGCGGCGTGCTTTGGGCGCAGCGGAATTCACCTGGAACACCGTCTCGCCCGAGACCGGATCGGTGACGCCAAGGCCGCCGCCCAAATCCTCCAGGCAGTCGCGGAAACTATCCAGCAGCGAGATCATGCGCGGTCTTGCTCCGGCGATATGATCGAAGGATTTCCATTCGCCGACCACGCAATAGGAATTGTCGCCCGTTTTGATCAGGGCGATCCGTTGCGCTCCGGGAAAGCCTTCCTCAGCCGCCTTGCGATGGGCGTTGAGGAATTCTTGGTCCCGGCCTGGCTTGACCCGAAAACGTACGACGTTGAAAGCGGACATCCCCATTCCCTCCCTCTCAAGTCTATGAGTTCAACCACTACCCGTTTGGCGTCCCGGTGGTAAGGGACTGAAGTTCCGCGTCGGTGAGCTCTCCGACCACGATCCGGTCATTGACGACGAAAGTCGGTGTCCCTTCGAAATGCAGTTTGTCGGCAAGCGCGTTGGACTGTTTGACGGAATCGAGCACGGCAGGATCGGCCATGTCCTTTTCCAGCCGAACAACGTCCAGCCCGACGCCTTTGGCGATGTCGAAAATCCGATCTTTGGACAGTTCCCCCGACGTGGCCATCAGAGCGAAATGGAACGGCACATATTTGTCGCCCTGACGGCGCGACGCCACCGCGGCCTGTGCCGCCACCAGCGAATCGGGTGTCAGGATCGGACGCTCGATGAATGCAATGCGCACCTTCTGACCGGTGTCCAGCAGGTGTTTCATGGCCGCCATCGACGCTTTGCAATGGGGGCAGCGATAATCGAAGAATTCGGCGACGGTGACCTTGGCATCTTTGGGGCCTGCGACATAGGCCACCTTCGGATCGGTAAGCGCCGCTGTCCCGATCGTAAACAGCGCATCCTTGCGCGCCTTGTCGGTGGCCGACGCTTGTTGGACGTCAAGCTTGTTCGACATCTCCACCATGATTTCGGGATGTCCGATCAAATAGTCGTGCACCACCTGCTCGATCTGCGCCCGATTGGAAGGGCCGGCCACGGGGATCGAGACTCTGCCCACCGCCAACGCCGTCACGAAGGCGCCGAGCGAGAAGAACGCCACGCCGCCTGCGGCCATCTTCAATGTCGTCTTCATATCCATGTTATCGGCCCCTTCTATCGGCCTGCTGGGTTTGCGCGATAGTCAGGATATCGGTTGCGCGTTGCCAATCCGTTGAACCCTGCAGCAACAGTCTTTGGGCGCGGACCGCAAATTGCATTGCCTGAGGATACGCCTCGACAAGAAAATAGCGCTCGGCGGTCGCGAGTTCGGCCTTGCCCTTCTGACCCAGCCGTCCATAGGCCAGCGCCAATTCGTACCAGCCGAAGGGTTCCTCGGAATCCTGGGCGATTGCCGTCTGGAGTTGTTGGATGGCTTCATTGGTGTATTTGGGATTTTCCGATCCCAGCAAGGCCGCGCCGAGGGCCACGCGGATCAGCGGAGCATCGGGCAGGATTTCGACGGCGTGCCTGTACGGCACGATGCCTTCTTCGACTTTGCCCATCTCGACCTTGATCTGACCGTACATCTCCAGGAAATAGGGATTGTCCGGTTCATCGGCCAAGAGGCTCTCGATTTCTCCCAAGGCCTTGGTCATGTCCGGGGTCTTGAAATAAGCCATGGCGCGAGCATAACGCGCCGGCTTGCTGGTGTTCGAAACCGGATATTGGCGCAGAGAGACCTCGGGCTGCTGGATATAACCGCGCAGTTTGGCCCGCATCATATCGAAGGCATAAACCGTCTCGGGGCTGTCCTTGATGTCGCGGTAAGGCGAGGCCTCGACGAGGTCCTGCAGGGACGCGATGCGGTCGGCGGACGCGGGATGACTTTGGGCGAAGGGATCGGCGCGCCGCGCACTTAAGATCTCCTGGTCCTGGAAACGCTTGAAAACCTGCAGCATGCCCTCTCCGGACTGATGCGTGGCGGTGAGAAAACGCACACCCGCCTGATCGGCGCTTGCCTCCACCGTGCGCGAATAGGCGAGGAAGGTTCGCTCCGCGATCTGTTGACCGGCCATGAGGATCGCTTGTCCGGCCTCGCCAGCGCCGGCGATCATCGCCGCGAGGCCCGCGGCCATCGACAGCAGCAACGGCAGAGTGGCCGCCTTCATCCCTGCGGCCGCACGTATCAAATCCCCATGCGCCATGTGGCCGGTTTCATGCGCCATCACGCCGGTGATCTGATTGGGCGTGTCCAGGGTCATCAACAGACCGGTGTTGAGGAACATATGCTGGCCTTCGGCAACGAAGGCATTGATCGAAGGATCGTTCACCAGATGCAGCTGGACATCCTTGGGCACCAGGCCGGCCGTTATCAGGATAGGGTCGAGCTTGGCCCGCAGCACACGTTCGGCTTCGGTGTCGCGGATCAGCGCTATGCCCTGGCCCTGCGCGTGCGCGGTGTAGGACGGCAACGTCAGCAGCGAGACCATCAGAAGTCCCGCAACGAGAAGCCCGAAAAGGGGCCGCAAACCGGAAAGTCTGCCTTTCAACGGTCCATACTCCTTCGAACCCACCCCTCGGGCGGAACGGTAGGATTCGCCTCCAACGCCGTCAATGCCAGGCAAATGACTTTGTCGTCACGCAACCGATTGCCTGTTTTTTCCGCCGAGTGCCCAACAGCTGGGTTCATATCTTGAAGCGGCGCTGCCACCAGCCTTTGCGGGCTTCCTGTGGCGCAGCGTCGACCTCCTCGGAGCGTTCCGGCTCGCGCGAGGCTTCCACTTGGGTCTCCGAACCGATGTCCTCCATGGCGATGGCAGGCATCTTCTCTTCCTGGATCGCGTGTGCAGCCCTCTCCGGCAAAGACGGCCTGTGATCGGCCTGATCGGCAAGCGACCAGAGCGGAGAAGATGGCGCATTCGGAATCATCACGGGAGAGGCTTCGGCTTCGGCCGAAACAACAAAGGTAGCCGATTCCGGACGGAACTGCGCCTGGGCTGGCGTTTCGCCGCCAACCATCTCGCCGTCGCGGCGGCGGCCCCGCCTGCCGCGGCGGCGGCGGCGGCGTCTGGCACCACCTTCGCCCGCCGCAGCCGGCGGTGAGCCGGGATGCGATTCTCTGTGTTCGCTTTGGGCTTCCGGGGCTGATTCGGATTGGGTCTCTTCTTCATCATCGTCATCGTCATGGTCGGCGGAAGGCGCCTCGAGCCGCACATCGCTCGAGGGCGCCGGGACGCTTGGAATTTCGTTTGTCCGCCCCTCGGCTGCGCCTTCTTGGAACGGGCCATGCCCGCTTCGTCCCCTGCCACCGCGGCGCCGGCGGCGGCGCTTGCGCCCCCTGCCGTCCACACCCCCATCGCGTTCCACCGAGCTTTCGACCGGGGGGGGCTCCGTTTGAGGCGGAGCTTCGACGATCGTCACATCGGTTTCGAGTTCTTGCGTTTCCGAATCCTGATAGCCCGCCTCAAACGAGATCGCCGCAGCTTTGGGCCGCGGCGTCGGGATGCGAATTCCCGTGCGTTCCAGCTCGAAGCTGCCGCCCATCATGCTGGCCTGCGGCTCGAAGGAAATGGCGAGATCGTAAGCCTCTTCGATGCGCGCGATTTCGCGGCGCTTCTGGTTCAAGGTGTAGATCGTGACGTCGCCAGGCGCCTTGACCGTCACATTGGCGGCCGGTTGGCGCTGACCTTCCTCATCGAGCGCGCGCAACAGGCGCAGCGCGGCGGACTCCGTCGAACGGATGATGCCCTGGCCGTTGCAATGCGGGCAGGTCACGGTCGAGCCGGCAAGCACGCCGGCGCGCAAACGTTGACGCGACATTTCCAGCAAGCCGAATTGGCTGATCTTTCCGATCTGGATACGCGCGCGATCGCCCCGCACCGCATTGTGCAAACGCTTCTCGACGTTGCGGTCGTTCTTCTGGTCTTCCATATCGATGAAATCGACCACGATGAGTCCGGCAAGATCGCGCAGGCGAAGTTGCCGGCCGATCTCATCGGCGGCTTCCAGATTCGTCTTGGTGGCGGTTTCTTCGATCGAATGCTCGCGCGTGGCCTTGCCTGAGTTCACGTCGATCGAGACGAGCGCCTCGGTCTGGTTGATCACGATGTAGCCGCCCGATTTCAGATTCACCACCGGGCTGAACATCGCGTCGAGCTGAGCTTCCACATGGAAGCTCTGAAAGAGCGGTAAGGCTTCCTTGTAGGGCTTCACATTCTTCGCATGGCTCGGCATCAGCATGCGCATGAAGTCTTTGGCGTCGCGATAACCCGCGTCTCCGTCGACGATGATCTCGGAGATGTCTTTGCTGTAGAGATCGCGGATCGCCCGCTTGATCAGGCTGCCCTCCTCATAGACGAGGGCGGGCGCGTTCGATTTCAGCGTCAGTTCGCGTACCGTGTCCCACAATCTCAAAAGATATTCGTAGTCGCGCTTGATCTCCAATTTGGTGCGATTGGCGCCGGCAGTGCGGATGATCAGACCCATGCCTTCGGGAAGTTCGAGCGACTGCGCCGCTGACTTCAGACGCTTGCGATCGGCCGCGTTGGTGATCTTGCGCGAGATGCCGCCCCCGCGCGGCGTATTGGGCATCAATACGCAATAGCGGCCGGCGAGCGAGAGGAACGTGGTCAGCGAGGCGCCTTTGTTGCCGCGCTCTTCCTTGACCACCTGCACCAGCATGATCTGACGCCGCTTGATGACTTCCTGAATTTTGTATTGGCGCCGCCGCGGCGGACGGGGACGATCGCCTTGTCGCGGCCCGCGTCTTTGATAGGCGGCCGGCGCGCCCGTGGCTTCCTGCTGCACGGTCGCGAGCTCTCGAGGCTGAGAGTCGGAACGTGACGATCCAGAATCCGAGGGTTGGATTGCCTGCGCGGCGTCGCCGAGCGCATCCTCACCGGCGCTGGACTCCAGCTCCGCGCGGTCCTCATGCGACACCGGATCGTCGAGGTCTTCTTCGGACGTCGAATCCTCGGCAGAGGGTGAAGCGGCATCCGAATGGGACTCGACGGCTTCGGAGGAAGGCATCGCCTCGTCTTCGCCATGTTCGGCGGCGCCGCGATGTTCGGTGTGTTCCTCGTCATGTTCGGCGCCGGGCATGGCATCCCGGGCGGGAGCTCTGGCGGTATCCACCGCATCGAAATCCTCTTCCGCCATCATGCGCTGGGTTTGCGCTTCCAGAATCGCCATCCGATCCGCGACAGGAATCTGGTAATAGTCGGGATGGATTTCCGAAAAAGCGAGGAACCCCTGGCGGTTGCCGCCATATTCGACGAAGGCGGCCTGGAGCGACGGCTCCACGCGCGTGACTTTCGCCAGGTAGATATTTCCTTTGAGCGGCCGTTTCGAGGCGGCCTCGAAATCGAATTCTTCGACTCTATTTCCGTCGAAAACCACCACCCGGGTTTCTTCCGGGTGGCTTGCGTCCACAAGCATACGTTTGGGCATGGATAACTCCGTCGGCGCGAAGGTGCCGCAACACGCGAGCGAGCGCGCGGATCGCGCGGGCTGGGTCGTGCGGCACAAGGCGCCAATTCAGGGGTGAAGGGTGAGGCAATTCAAATTGGACAGACGGCCGTGCGGAGGACCTCCCCCTTGGGAGGCCAATGCGCGTGCGGAATAAAACACTGCCAGCCATCTCGTCTAAACCGGCCTGGGCGTGGCGCTAAAGGCGGTCGTGCCCCAGCCGGCTGTATCCCTTTGGCCGCGATTGCGTCGCCGCAATTGCGGGGTTTCTCGGGATCCCGGGGGGATTCTCACGCGCAACAAGCGCGGTTGGACCCCATCGTCGGAACCCCATTCTCCTCAAGAGAGCGGCCCAGAGGCACCACCCGGTCGAAGCGAATGATTCTTTCTATTGGCGCTTAGGCTCCCTAGCAAGGGTATTCATACGCGCCTTTGCGATTAGCCGGTTTTTCTCTTGTTCACAGACCGCCGGCGAAACGCAAAATCGCTTTAGACCGGATTTGCTAACGAAGTATAAACGCTTCGACGCGACATTGACCCCTGGCGCCGGATTCGCGGGCCCAAAGCCTGGTTTATTGGGATGAACAAACTCTTTTTGTGGTTCGCGCGGGGGACTCGGGCCTTATGGCTCGTGACGGCTCTTGCTGCGGGCATGTCGATCGCCTCCGCTGCGCCTTCGAGGCCCGATCCGATCGGGGCGTTGCTTGCCAAGCAAGGTTTGGGAAATGGCCCTAGAGCCTTACCCATGGTGATCGGCCTCAAGATCGGCGAGAGCGCGGGCAGATCCCGTTTCACCATGGAGCTCAGCGATCCGCTCGATGTCCGGGTCTTCACACTGACCAGTCCGAATCGGGTGGTGTTCGACATGCCCGAAGTGCTGTGGCGGGTGAACGGTGAAACCCGGCCCTCCGGCCAGGGCGCGGTGAAGAGTTACCGCTATGGCCTTTTTCGCAAAGGCAATTCTCGTTTCATCGTGGACCTTTCTGCGCCGGTCAAGGTGGAGAAATCGCAAATCCTGCCGCCCGAAGGGGGATCGGGGTTTCGCCTGGTGGTCGATCTTGCTGCCACCACAAATTCCGAATTCCTCGCCCATGCCGGTTGGCCTCGGGACATCTCCGGCGCGACCGCTTCCGTTGGGCTTGCGCCGGCGCCTTCCACGCCCGCGAGAGGCGGCAAAAAACTGATCATCCTGGATGCCGGTCACGGCGGAATCGATCCCGGGACCCATGGCCAAAGCGGTGTGGTGGAAAAGGACCTCGTTCTGTCGGTCGCCAAGACGCTGCGAAAGGTGCTCGAAGCCACCGGGCGATATCGCGTGCAACTCACGCGAGACGCTGACGTTTTCATTCCACTGCGGGAGCGGGTGAACATTGCCAGGGCCGCCCATGGCGATCTTTTCGTCTCGCTCCACGCCGATTCGAGTGAGCACCACGATGTTCGGGGAGCCTCCGTGTACACCTTGTCTGAAGATGCCTCCGACCGCGAAGCGGCCACATTGGCCGAAAAAGAGAATATGTCCGACATCATCGCAGGCGTGGACTTGACCGGCGAGAACAGCCCTGTCGCATCAATTCTGATCGATCTGGCGCAGCGCGATACGATGAACCGATCCGTGCGCTTTGCCGAGACCGTGGTCGGGGCTTTGCCCTCCGCGACCATGCTGCTCCCCCTGTTCCCGCACCGTTCGGCAGGATTCGCGGTCTTGAAAGGGCCCGACATCCCGGCCGTGCTGATTGAACTGGGTTATCTCACCAATCCGAAGGATGAAGCCGAAATGACAACGGAAGCTTGGCGGAATGGCGTTGCGCGAGCGATTGCATCGGCCGTCGACACGCATTTTGCCCCGGAAACAGGGCCAAGCCTGCGTCAAGCCAATCGTTGATGCCATGCTCCGGTCACATTCGGGGTATTATGAATTGAGCTGGGTTCTTGAGCCCAAGGGGTCGCGAGAAAACAATAAATGAAAACCGTGCGTAATATCGTGTTGGGTGGTTTTGCCGGGCTGATCCTGGTCGGTTTCCTGCTTACCGCCACCTATGTGTTCTGGGTCACCCGCGATCTTCCCAGCTACGATGCGCTTGCCCATTACGAACCTCCCATCACCACCCGCGTCTATGCCGGCAACGGGACGCTGATCGGCGAGTATGCCCGCGAGCGGCGACTCTTCGTTCCCATTCAGCAGATTCCCGATCAGGTGAAGCAGGCATTCCTGTCGGCCGAGGACAAGAATTTCTACAGCCACCCCGGGGTCGACATTTTCGGCATCGTTCGCGCCGGGATCAATGACATCCGCAATGCCGATAAGAGACCGCAGGGCGCTTCGACCATCACGCAGCAGGTGGCGCGCAATTTCCTGCTTTCGAGTGAGCTCAAATTCTCGCGCAAGATCCGCGAGATGGTTCTGGCCATGCGCATCGACAATGCGTTTTCCAAGGATCAGATCCTCGAGCTTTATCTGAACGAGATTTTCCTGGGCGAGAATTCCTACGGCGTGGCCGCGGCGGCGACCAATTATTTCGGCAAGTCGCTGGACGAGCTCACGCTCTCCCAAGCCGCTTTCCTCGCCGGGTTGCCGAAGGGGCCGGCCAATTATAGTCCGAGCCGCCACAAGGACGCGGCCATTGCCCGGCGCAACTACGTTCTCGATCAGATGGAAGAGAATAGCTACATCACCCGCGAGCAGATGGCCACGGCGGATGCCGATGACCTGGTGACCTATAATCGTCCGTTCGGCGCCGTCGTCACCGACGTCGATTATTTCGTCGAAGAAGTCCGCCGCACCCTGCAGACCAAATATGGCGACAAGGCACTGTATGATGGTGGCTTGCAGGTCCGCTCGACATTGGACCCGCGCCTGCAGGACATCGCAGTTCGCTCCTTGCGCGCCGGGCTGATCGCCTATGATCGCCGCCACGGTTTTCGCGCCCCCCTCAAACACGTCGATAAGAAGGACGATTGGATGGCCGCGCTGACGGCCACGCCCAACAAGTCCGGCGTGGCGAGCTGGCGTGTTGCATTCGTGAGCGAGCTCAAGGAAGACGCGTCCCTCGTTTTGCAGGACGGTGGCGTGGGCAAGATTCCTGCCGCCGAATTGAATTGGGCGCGGTCGTTGAAAGCGGGCGATATTGTCTATGTCGAACCGATGACCGGCGAGGGCGTCAAACCCGGTTCCTACAGCTTGCGCGAAGTGCCCGTCGCCAATGGCGCCATTGTCGCGATGGACCCGTTCACCGGGCACGTGCTGGCGCTGTCGGGCGGCTTTTCTTACGGCTCGTCGCAATTCGACCGCGCCATGCAGGCGATGCGTCAACCGGGCTCCACCTTCAAGCCTTTCGTGTATGCCACGGCCCTCGATCATGGCTACACGCCGATCACGAAAGTTCTCGATGCTCCCTTTGCCGCGGCGCAAGGACCCGGGCTGCCGCTATGGACGCCGGAGAACTACGAAGCCGGCGAATATCTTGGACCCACGACGTTGCGGCGCGGCGTCGAGCTCTCGCGCAACCTGATGACGGCGCGGCTCGCGCACACCATCGGCATGGCTCCGATTGCCCAGACGGTGGAGCGCATGGGCGTCTATGACAAGATGCCTCAGTTTCTGGCCAACTCGCTGGGCGCGCAGGTGACGACGCTGTTGCGGCTCACCACGGGTTATGCCGAGTTCGTCAATGGCGGACGCAAGCTGGAAGCCACGCTGATCGATCGCGTGCAGGACCGCCACGGCAAGACGGTCTATCGTTTTGATAAGCGCACATGCCCCGACTGCACTCAGGCCGATTGGCACGGTCAGGAGGAGCCGCTGTTGGACGAGAACCAGCAGCAGGTGCTCGATCCCCGCACGGCCTATCAGGTGGTCTCGATCCTCGAAGGGGTGATCCAGCGCGGCACGGGCGTTGCGATCAAGGTGCTGGGAAGGCCTCTTGCCGGCAAGACCGGAACCTCGAGCGATTTTCGCGATGCCTGGTTTGTCGGATTCTCGCCCGACCTCGTGGTCGGTGTTTTCATCGGCAAGGACAATTTCCAGACTCTGGGCAATGGCGAGCAGGGCGCGCTTGCCGCAGCACCGATCTTCCGCGATTTCATGAAGGAAGCTCTGGCCGATCAGCCGCCGACGCCCTTCCGCATTCCGCAAGGTATTGCGCTGGTTCCGACCAATCCGTTTAGCGGCGCCGTCGTCCAGCAGGGCTCGCCCGGCGCAATTCTGGAAGCGTTCAAGGCCGGCACCGAGCCGGGCGCGGGCTATATGGTGTCCGACATCGAGGATCCCGGTGTCGCGCTGCCCGCATCGGCCACCGCAAGCGACACGCCGCAAGGGGCTACGCCCGCCGCGGTATCGGGGCCGCCCTCGGCTCCCGCGACCATCGGCACGGGCACCGGCGGGCTGTATTAGAGAGTATTGTCTTCCCGGCCGAGCGAAGCGAGAGCCGGGATCCACCGAGCCAATTGTCTCAGTGGGTCCCGGATAGCCGCTGACGCGGCTTCCGGGATGACAATTGAACGCACTGCGCTATGCCGCCAGAAGTTCGGCGAGCTTGTCGAATGAGCCGTTCCATCCCTTGTCGTGGCTGTCGCGAGACTCCTTGGTGGCAAAGCCTTCGTGGCGCAGTGTCATTTCGGTCTTGCCGCCGCGCTCGCGGAAAGTGAGGGTGATGGTCGTCTCGTCGCCCGGCATTCCTTGCGAATGCGCCGTCTCCCAGGCCCAGGTGAAAACCAGGCGTTCGGGGCGAATGATCTCGCGATAAAAGCCGGAGACAATCGGTCCATCGCTGCCGTCGGTGCCGCGCATATGGATGCGGTAGCGGCCGCCGACTTTTGGGTTCGATTCCAGGGTTTCGGCCCGGACGTTTCGGGGGCCTATCCATTTGGCGGGGTCAAGCCAGGCATCGAACACGCGCTCACGCGGCGCATCGAAGCTGCGGGTGATGACAAGTGAGAGATCGGATTCAGCGCCGGGCGCGGGTTTTGCGTTTTCCATGGGTTCTTCCTTTTGTCTTGTCAGCGCGTGACGTGGAGGATGATGATTTGAGATGTTCGTCGAGCCTATCGAGACTCTCGCCCCAGAAATGGCGATAGAAGTCGAGCCATTCGGCAGCTGACTGCAGGCCCTCCGCATCGAGCCGGCAACGACGAAACTGGCCGTCGCGTTCCTGGCGGACGAGGGCGGCCGCTTCCAGCACGCGCAAATGCCGTGAGATCGCCGGCAGCGAGATGGCGAAGGGCCTCGCCAATTCCGTCACCGTCGCTTCGCCCGACGCAAGACGTTGAATGATGGCGCGCCTTGTGGGGTCGGCAAGCGCGGAAAATGTCCGGTCGATGCGGGCGGATGCCGTCATCATCTAGCAAATCAGTTAATTAACACAAATGTTAAATAACAGCCGGTGGGTTGGCCGTCAAGGCGGGTTGCGCGGCGGATCGTCGGAATGTGGGTTTTCGGTTTGGCGCGCTGCAGGCAGAAGAATTCGAAGCCTAACCCAGGCGGAATTGCAGCACCTTGCGCGCCCATTTCAGGAAAAAGGCGAGATCCAGTGGAGGCGCGCCAATATGACGGCGGCGCGCGCGGAGGCACTCGACGTTCTGGTGAAATGCGGAGCGTAGACCCTGCGAGGACTTCCCGCCCAGTTGGAAGTCGATCAAGATCTCTTTGATATAGCGGACCCTAAAATTCCTGATCATCGCCCGCAAAATGAAATCGTAATCCGATCCGATATCATAGCTGGTATCGAAGAAGCCGACGGCGTCCACAACCTTTCTGCGGATATAGAACGTTGCGTGAGCTGGCATCCATCCGCGAAGAAACGCTTTGGGATGAAATTCTCCCGACTTCCAGACGCGCACGACCCGCTTGCTCGTATGATCTCGCACCATGTCAAGATCGCCATAAACAATGTCGGCATCAGCCAATGCGTCGGCAATCAATGTGAGAGAATTGCGGCCGGAAAAGGTATCGTCTGCCCCGATAAAGCCGATCGCATCGCCGTCAAACAGGCGAAGCCCCTTGTTCATGGCGTCGTAAATGCCATGATCGCGCTCGGAAATGATACGAATGCCGGGTGACTGGAATGAGCGCGCTATCTCGACCGTCCTATCGCTGGAGGCTCCATCGATAATGATCAGCTCTTTATCCGGATGACTCTGATTGAGAAACGATTCGATGGCGAAGGCGATGGTTTTCTCTGCATCGAGGCAGACCATTACGACTGAAATTTTCATCTAAAGGTCATCCGCCCATCCCTATCATGCGAGTAGGACCAAACACGCGGTTCGTCAAGAATTTGGTGAACTTCACTTGAAATATCGAACACAAGACTCGAAACTTGCGGGCGATTTTGCTTTGAAAGCATGGGATGGCCGAAAGCGGGTGCCAAACGGATCGCCTGCAAGTTGTCGTTGTCGGCGGCGGAGCGCGCTCGGCACAGGCCTTCCGGCGCCACGTTTCGGCGAAAGGCAAAGTCGACTTGACCATCCTTGTCCGCAAGCCCGTCGAACCGCTTCCGGGCGAGACGGTCATTGTTGTTGCGGACTATTTTTCGCCTCCGGAAGGGCTGCTGTCCGGCAAGGATGCCGTCGTGAATTTCGTGGGCATAACAGGAACGGCGAGTGAGGCGGACCTAAGATCTCTCAATGTCGAGGGGCCGGTCCGGCTTGCCAGATATGCCCGCGCGCAGGGCGTCAAGCACTTCATCCATTTGAGCTCCCTGCACATTTATGGAGATGCCGAATTCATCGATTCTACGACGCCGGAAGCCCCGTTTTCCACCTATGCGCGTTCAAAG
>Ga0209488_10000687_pt1 | contig 28614 bp, 18 predicted proteins | sample Rivendell_Oct201_8_FD_188349 | JGI IMG/M metagenome (GOLD analysis project Ga0209488, IMG submission 188349) | Vadose zone soil microbial communities from the Eel River Critical Zone Observatory, Northern California, USA -... | ecosystem: Environmental > Terrestrial > Soil > Vadose zone >...
TGGAGAATCGCATGCCGAGGATAGCGCCATCATTCGGGGACGGCGTTCGCGCCTGCGTGCAGGACATGAACCAGATCCTGCCGCGCCTCAACCGCCGCTACCACAGCATGGTGATCGTCAGCGCCCTGGCCGAGCACATCGGCTCCGCACTGCGCATCCTCATCCAGCGCCAGGTCTGCGACGCGAACCGCCGACCGCGAGCGGCGGGCAGGAACTTGTCCGCGCGTCGCGCAGGAAATTGTCCGCGCCCCCGGCCAGCGATCCGCGCTGCCGCGACCGATGGTCTCACGGTCAGGCCCGGGCCAATCTCCCGTGGGAGACACTTCCCATCCGCCAGTCCACCGCCGTAGATGCACGTGCCGGCCGAGCGCCGGCGCCCACCACTCACGCAGGAGATCTCGCGATGAACCCGATGCGCACGGCGATGCTCTGGTGCCTGTCACTCCTTCCGCTGTCGCTCTGTGCCCAGGAGCAGCAGCACCTGGTGACGCTGCGACAGCAGGCGCAGGCAGCGTGGGAGAAGCGCGACCTGCCGGCGGTGGCAGCCGCGTACGGCGAACTGACCAAGGCCGATCCGTCCGACATCGTCGCCTGGCATCACCTCGGCTACGCGCTGCACACCCAAGGCCGCCGCGACGAGGCGCTGGTCGCCCACCGGCGCGCGGCTGCGCTGTGGGACCAGGACCATGCAACCGGCGCGAAGGCGACGTTCAACGTCGCCTGCGTGCTGGCGCAGCAGGGCAAGAACGGCGAAGCGCTCGAGCAGCTGGAGCTGGCGGTGGAGCGCGGCTTCCGCAACGCGGGCTTCATCGAACATGACCAGGATCTGGCGAGCCTGCGCGGCGAGCAGCGGTTCCGCGCGCTGATCCAGAAGCTCGAGGCCGGCCGCAAGCTGGTCGCCGTGGTCGTGCACGAAGGCGTCGAGCTGCTCGACTTCGCCGGGCCGGCCGAGGTGTTCAACTCGGCAGCCTCGGCCAGCGGTGAACGGCTCTACCGCGTGGTGCTGGTGGCGCCCAAGCCGGGCTCGATCCACAGCCTGAAGTTCGCCGAGATCGTGCCCAACCACACGGTCGCCGACTGCCCCAAGCCGGACGTGATCGTGATCCCCGGCGGCGACACCGACGTGCTCGAGCGCGATCCCGGGTTCCTCGCCTGGGTGCAGCAGTCGGCCAAGGACGCCACGCTGCTGTCGGTCTGCACCGGCGCGTTCATTCCGGCCAAGCTGGGCATGCTCGACGGCAAGGAGGCGACCACGCACGCGAGCGCGCTGCGCGGCCTGCAGAACAAGTATCCGAAGGTCAAGGTGCGCAGCGACATCAAGCTGGCGGACAACGGTGCGGTGGTGACGTCGGGCGGCGTGTCGTCGGGCATCGAAGGCGCCCTGCACCTGGTCAAGAAGCAGTGCGGGCTCGAGGTGGCGACGCGGGTGGCGAAGTACATGGAGTACCGCTGGGAGCCCGAGTCGATCACCGTCGGTGGCACGGAGGCCGGCAAGTAGCGCTGGGCCTCAGTCCGGCCTGGTCCAGACGTTGTTCTTGCGGTCGATGTCGGGCAGGTACTTGTCGGGGTCGATGCGCACCTCGCGCACTTCCTTGTCCGCGTCGGGCGATACGGTCACGCGGTTCGACTTGAACCAGATCTCCACCGGCAGCTTGTGCTCCTCGGTCGAGTCGTCGCTGAACGTGACCTTGAAGGCCAGCGGCATCACCATGCGGCCGAGGTTGGTGAACGTGACATGCGCCGGCCGGCCTTCGCGCTGCTGCACGCCTTCGACCGCCTGGTCGAGCGTGTCGGGCTCGAGGAACCAGCCGCGCCAGAACCACGCGAGGTCCATGCCGGCGGCGTCCTCCATCGAGCGGAAGAAGTCCGGCGGCCGCGGCGACTTGAACGCCCAGCGGCGGATGTAGCTGCGGAACGCATAGTCGAAGCGTTCGGGGCCGAGCACGAACTCGCGCAGGATCTGCAGGCCGACGCCGGTCTTCTGGTACTCCATCATGCCGAGCTGCATGCCGTCGAGCCGGTCGGCGGCGGTGTCGACCGGCAGGGTCTCGCCGCGCATGAAGCCCGCCATCGAGGCGCCGCGCACCGGCTGCGACTTGCCGAAGTAATCCTCGCCCGAATAGAAGTTGATGAAGGTGTTGAAGCCCTCGTCCATCCACGCGTGCCGCCGTTCGTCGGTGTCGACGACCATCGGGAACCAGGTGTGGCCGATCTCGTGCGTGGTCACGCCGTACAGACCGCGCGGCTCGTTGCCGCGGCAGAAGATGATCATCGGGTATTCCATCCCGCCCTCGACGCCGGCGACGTTGGTGGCCATCGGGTACGGGTACGGGAACCAGCGCTTGCTGTAGCCGCCGATCGCCGCGCGCAGCATCTGCGTCGACTTCGACCACGCCTTCTGCACCTCCTCGGTGTACGCCGACTGCAGCAGCGTGTCGCCGAGCGAACTGGCGTCGAGGATGAACGCCTCCGACGACGCCCACGCGAACGAGCGCACGCGCTCGGCGTGGAACTTCCAGGTCAGCGGCCCTTCGCCCGCGGGCCGGCTGTCCGCCTGCCCGACCTCGTCCTTGTCGCGGATCATCACCGTCTCTTTGCTGCCGCGCGCCTTGGCCAGTCGCGCGCGCTGTTCCTCGGTGTACACCTGCTCCGGGTTCTGCAGCACGCCGGTCGCCACGACGATGTGGTCCCGCGGCGAAGTGATGCTGACGTCGAAGGTGCCGAAGTTGGTGTAGAACTCGCCGGTGCCGATGTACGGCAGCGTGTTCCAGCCGTGCACGTCGTCGTAGACCGCCACCGCCGGAAACCACTGCGCGATCTCCCACACCGTGCCCTGCTTGACCTTCAGCGTGCCGTAGCGGCGGAACACCCGCCGCGGCACCTCGAACTGCCAGGCCACGTCGAACTCGAACCGGCCGCCGCCGCCGGCGATCGCCTTCGGCACCTCGACCCGCGCCAGCGTGTCGTAGACGTGGTACTCGAGCGGCGAACCCTCGTGCGCCAGTTCGAGCACCTTGACGCCCTCGCTGGCTTCCGACGGCCCGCCGACCGCGCGCCCGCCCTCGACCAGCGTGCCGATGCTGTCCTTCTTCAGCACGTTCTGCTCGAGGTGGATCCACAGATAGTCGAGCGGATCCGGCGAGTGGTTGACGTAGGTCACGTGTTCGCGGCCGCGCACGAGCCGATGCTCCGGATCCAGCACCACGTCGATCTTGTAGTCGGCCTGCTGCTGCCAGTAGTCGGGCCCCGGCGCGCCCGCGCCGGTGCGCATCCGGTTCGGCGCCGGCAGCTCGAGCGGGCTGAAGATCGTGCAGTCGGTGCGCGGCTGCACCTTCCGCACCCATTCGTCGCGGTCCTGCGCCGGCAATGAGCCTGGGAACAGCGGGCCGAGCAGCAGCGAGCCGAGCAGCAGCGGGGAGAGGAACAGCGGGATCGCGAACGCGAGGAGGGGTGCTCGGGACATCGGGAAGCGTGGAACGGGGCGACGGAGGGGCGTTGTGGCCGACTCGGGATGTACCCTGTTACGCGCGTTGACTCACAAGTGTTGGAGCCGTCGCCGCGGCCTTCCACCCGGAGTGAACGGCCGGCTCAACGCAGCTTCCAGACGACGTCTTCCTGCGACTCGCCGGTCCACGGCAGCTGCTTGCTTTCGAAGAATGCGCGGGTGCCAACCTTGCCAGTGAACATGACCATGCCTGGCACAGGATCGAGGGGCAGCGGCACGGCGAAAAGGCCATCGCGGTCGGTCGCCACCTGCCGGGATATCAGGACCGTCAACATCAGCCGTTCGTGCACGTCCTCCGGGAGCAAGACGCGCAGGGCGTTGCGCTTTGCGTCCGTCAGCAGGCTTGCATCCTGGCTGACGAACCGCCACTCGGCGGGTTGGTTGTTGGTGCCGAAGGACGCAAACACCGTCCGGTCGCTGCCGGATGCGCCCGTGGCGTCGAGCAACTGGCCGCGTATGCCGGTCGGCGGCGGCAGTTCGAAGCGCGCGACCGCCGGCCCGGCATCGCTCCGACCGGCGCTGGTTTCGAAGCCTCGGATCAACATCGCCATGCCGCGCACGGCGCGAAACCCGAGATGCTCGCCACCTGGAACGAGGATGCGCAGGCGTCCACGCGGATCGGCCAGCGCATCGCCGGCATTCAGACTCCACGGTGTCTCCACCCAGTGCGCAAGACATGCGAGGCAGAGTTCGACGTCCTCGGCCGGCGCGCCACCAGCTTCCGCGAAGTCGAGTTCGATCGGACACATTGGCCTCAGGTCGGCGATGATCGGATCCTCGGCAGTGCCGGTGCCGTGCTGACCGACCAGCGGCGCGAACACCACCGGTAGCAGACCCGGGCGCCAACTCTTGGGCAGCGCCGCGTAGTCGCGCTCGCGCAGCAGCAGATGCGCGGTCGGCTGCGACTCGGTGCGGATGCCGCCGATGGCGAATTCACCGCGTTCATCGGTGGTGACTGCGCGTTCCCAGTTGTCCCACGCGGCGCTGCTGGGACTCGGACTGTTCGACGCCATGCCCGCGCACCAGACCTCGACCCCGGCGAGAGGTTGCCCGTCCAGGCCGACGATGCGTGCGTGCAGAGTGCCGCCGTCGCGCAGGTTGGCGAACAGGTCTTCTGCGCCAGCGCCTTCGGGTAGCGACGGTTTCGGCGGGAAGTGATTACTGCCCACGCGCTGGCAGATGCCGAACATCTGCTGGTCGGCGAGCACCAGCGTGCTGAACTCAGGGGACGGCGATTCGACCTTGGCGATGTCGAGGAGCAGCTTGCCATCTGCGTCGGTAACACCCGCTGGGTACAACGCGCCGCCGAGCCGCCGGAAAACCGTGGCGCCGGCGCGGGGCTTTTCCGAACCCGCGTCGCGCACCCAGCAGGTGACGTGCTGGCGCTCAGGCAACGCGACGTGCAGGTCGCCGGCGGGATCGCTCGCCTCGACGCGCTGGCGCGCGAGCGGGCAACGTCGTTCGCCCAGGTCGGCGAACACTTCGACGAACGCGTCGGTGCCGACGAGGAACGGCAGCACGGCCTTGCCGTCCTTCACTTCGAGCCACTGCACCAGTCGATTGTCGGTCTGGTCAACGACGCGGACCACGAAGCCTCTGCAGATCTTCCAGCGATCCATTTGGTCGAGCACCAGCGTGCGCCGCGGCAACCGCCGCTGTTCGCGCAGCACCACCGGCCGCTGCACGAACACCCGCTCCGCAACCGCAGTCGCGGACCGACCGTCGTCTGCGGCCTCGCCCCAGGCCCATGCCGAGTACGGACGGCCGCGCAGGATCTCCGCATGGAACCGCCCGCGCGCATCGGCGGTGGCGACGACGCGATCCACTTCGCCGACGTTCGGGTTGTGCGGCAGCGGCCGCGACACCAGCACGACTTCGACGCCCGCCCACGGACCGCCGCTGCGGTCGCTCACTTCCCCGACCGCCGGCCCGCGCAGCGATTCTTCGGTCTGCTGCGCCGAGATCGCGGCAGCGAGCAGCGTGAGCACCAGCAGTCGGAACGGGAATGCTGTCGGCATGGACCCTCGATCGCGCCGCGCATGCTACCGGACGGCAGCCGTCGCCGAGGTGCCGGCGCGCAATGCAGGGCGCGGTTGGCGGCCTGGCTCAGACGCGCAGGCGATAACCGACACCGGGCTCGGTGATCACGTACACCGGCTGCGCCGGGTCGCGTTCGATCTTGCCGCGCAGGTTCGACATGTGCACGCGCAGGTAGTGCACCTGCTCGAGGGCCGCAGGCCCCCACACCTCGCGCAGCAGCTGCTTCGCGGATGATCGGCCGCAGCGGCTCAAGATGCCGTTCGAACGCGAACGGCCGGCATCAAGAATGCGTCAAGCGGCCGCGGGGCCACGCCCTGCCACCGCCAGGGTCGCGGCGCCGGCGAACTGCAGCGCGCCGGCGGCGGCGAAACCGATTCCCGGGTGCTCGGGGAACAGCGACCACAGCGTGCCGACCAGCGCACTCGAGACGAAATCGCCGACGCCATTGGTGGCGGCCAGGATCCCCATGCCGGTGCCCTTGACCGCGGCCGGCAGCAATTCGGCGGCGCCGGCCTTCTCGGCCACCTCCTCGCAGGCGATGTAGATGCCGGAGCCGACGAACAGCAGCACCAGCACGGCCGGAGTCGCCGGCAGCACCGCGAAGCCGCCCGTGGTCGCAGCGGCGAACAGGTAGCCGCAGACCAGCACCGGCCGCCGGCCGATCCGATCGGTCAGCGCGCCGAGCGGGAACGCGAACAGCGCACTGGTGGCGTTGTGCAGCATGTAGAGCGCGATCGCCAGCGCCCCAGCCGACAGCGAGAACAGCGTGCCCGTCGCGTGCTCGGTGGCGTAGAGGATCAGCAGCGTGCGGGAGAAGTCGCCGCAGCCGAACACGAAGATGGCGACGAGGTAGCGCCGGAACGGCCGTCCGGTGGCGCGGACGTTGCCGAGGAACGTGCGGTCCGCGGCGGCGGTGCGCTGCCGCGGCTGCTCCACCACGATGACGGCGATGGCGAGGAACGCCAGCAGTCCGGGCAGCAGCGACCACAGCATCACGTGCCGGGGTTCGTCGCCGCCGGCGATCAGCGCCATCGCCAGCAGCGGGCCGAGCACGGCGCCGAGCGCGTCGCCCGCGCGCTCCATGCCGAACGCCTTGCCCAGTGCCGCCGGCGCCGCCGCCTCGGCCATCAGCACGTCGCGCGGGGCGCTGCGCGAACCGCGGCCGATCCAGGCCGCGACGCGGCACAGCAGCACCTGCGTCCAGGTCGTGCACACGGCGATCGCGGCGATGCCGAGGGCGGTGACCAGGTAGCCGACCGAGGCCAGCGGTTTGTGCCGGCTCACCTTGTCGGCTGCCGCACCACCCCAGAGCTTGGCGAGCGTCGAGATGCCGTCGGCACTGCCTTCGATCAGGCCCAGCGCCGCCGGTCCGGCACCGAGCGCCAGGAGCACGGCCGGCAGCACCGCCGTCGCCAGTTCGTGCGAGACGTCCGAGAGCAGGCTGGCGAGCGCGACCCCGACCGTCGAGCGGTTCAACCAGGCGGCGCGCCCGCGCGCATCTCCGCTCCCGGCCGGCGTACTTCCTCGGTCCCCGGTCGTCATCCGCGCAACTCCGGATCGCTCACGAACCGAGCAGCTTGTCCAGCGCCGCGTCGACGAACGTCGGCCCGTCCGCGGCCTTCCAACCGCGCCCGACCTTGAGCCCCGGGTCGCCCTCGAACACGACGCGGCCGGCCTTGTCGAGCAGCAGCACGCGCGGCATGCCGAAGAACCCGACCTTGACGAAGTACGCGGCCAGCGTGCCGCCGTCCTCGTCGATCGCCAGGTGTACGCCGGCGAGCGGATGCTCGGCGAGATAGGCACTGAGCGCGTCCGGTCTGGTGCCGGGATCGCACAGCACGACGACTTCGAGCCCGGCGCTGGCGCCGCGCCGCTGCAGGTGCTGCAGGTAGTCGGTGCACGGTATGGCCTGGTCCTGCACCGGCGACCAGAACGCCAGCAGCACCGGGTGCGTACGCAGGCCCTCGAGGCTCACCGGTGCACCCTGCTTCCAGCTCAGCGAGCCGAACTCCGGCGGCACGAAGCCGGCGAACGAACCGGGCGTGCGCTTGCCGGCGTCGGCCATCACCTTGGCCATCGCCAGCTCGCGTTCGATGCGCGCCGCCGGGTCGAACGGGTCGCGGCCGAGCAGGCGCACGTTGCGGAACGTGGCATCGCCGGGGCCGCAGATCAGGCCGAAGCCGCCGCGCACCGCCGCCGCGTCGGGGAACACCAGCGAGCGCACGTAGAGGCCGTCGAAGTAGACGTCGAGGTTCTTGTCGGTGACGTCGATGCGCAGCGTGTGCCAGTCGGAACCGACCGGCACGCTGCGATGGTCGTGCACGGTCCAGTTCGTGCCGCGGTTGCTGCTGATGTCCATGAAGCCCTTCGGGTGCAGCAGCACGGCGTGGTAGTTGTCGGTGCCCTTCCTGCCGAAGCACAGCCCGAGCAGCTGGCCCTTGAAGCCGCCCTCGGTGTCGGCCTCGACGTGCATCTCGGCGGCCAGCGAGAAGTCGGCGTCGAACGTGACGTCACAGGTCAGTTCGCGCGTGACCATCGTTTCGCCGGCGGCCGCCACGTGCGCGCGCAGCAGCTTGCCGTACGCCTGCCAGGTCTTGTCCTCGGTCTCCGACCAGCCCTGCAGGTTGCGCTCGTTGTAGGCGACGCGCCAGCGGGCGAGGCTCTTGTTGGTCCGGGTCGCCAGCGCGATGTAGTACTCGAGCGCGTCGGGGATCGAGAACGAAGCACTCATGCGCCGCGCGATCTCGAGCGCCATCGTCGGCAGCTGCCGCTCCTCGTAGCCGCGCGCCAGCACCAGACCCTGTTCGCCGAGCCGCTGCTTCAATGCGCGGTAGCTCAGCATCAGCGGATCGAGCAGGTTGATCTTCTTGCCGGCCTCGGCATAGCGCGGATCCGCGGTCTTGCCGAGCAGCTCGGTCGCGCGGCGGAACTCGCGGTAGCGCGCCGACGCCTGCGGCCGCTGCTTCAGGTCCTCGAGCAGCGTCGCCAGCCGCCACAACAGCTCGACATCGTCCGGCCGGTGCTCGCGCGCCTCGTCGAGGAATTCGAGCGCCGCCGGCTTGTCCTTGCGCAGCAGCGCGGCGTCGGCCCAGCGCAGCAGGGCGTTGCCGACCTCGGCCTTGCCGGTCTCCTGGTCGCGCAGCTGCAGGATCCAGTCCTTCCACAGCGCATCGAGCTCGTCGATGGTCCTGGCCGGCGACAGCGGCGCCTTGAGCACCGTGGTCTCGAAGTGCGCGATCGGGTCCTTCGGCTGGCCGCGCTTGAACGACACGTAGTACTGGTGCAGCGCGTCGCGCCAGACCGGCCGGCCGTCGGTGCTGCGGTAGTTGTAGAGGAAGTACACCACGCCCCAGGTCGGCGCGTACCACGGCGGGCCCCAGGCGTACTTGCCTTCGACCACCATGCGGAACGTCGGTGCGCGCGGCGGATCGGTCCAGTCGCCCTTGCTGTCCGGACCGGCGACCTCGCCGGCAGCCATCCAGCCCTGCTCCATGCGCGTCGCCAGCGGAAACAGCCGGCCCGGCGGCGCGTGGTTCCAGCGCACCGTGCCGTTGCTCATGATCACGCAGCCTTCGAAGAACGACGCATACGCTTCGTTGAGCCAGCCCGGCACCATCGGTCCGGTCATGCTGACGAACTGGTGCGCCGCTTCGTGGAACAGCGTCTGGTACATGCCGCGGATCGAATCCTTGCCGGTCACGCCACCGACGTAGGTCTCGACCGCGTCGCCGGTGAACTGCCCGCCGGACCAGGTCGCCGGACTGCGGCCGAGCGCCAGGTACTCGTCGCGCCCCTTGAAGATGCGGATCTCGATCGCCGGCGTCTTGTTGCCGTCCTCCTGGAAGTGGAAGAACCGCCGGTAGAAGCGGTTCATCTGTTCCATCGCGATCGCCGAGGTCTTGAGCACCAAGTAGCCGGCGTCGGTGCGGTACTTGTAGTCGTCGGTCTTGTCCTCGTAGGCCTTGTCCCAGGTCGCGTGCGCCCGGTCGCTGGCCGCGATCTCCTCCTCCGCCATGCCGGTGGTCGGGTCGCCGCCGGCATAGACGTCTTCGATCGCCACCTCCTTGCCGCCGGTGCTGCGGATCTGCTTGACCGCGGCCATCGCTTCGGCGTTGTCGGGCACGATCTGCAGCAGGTGCTGGTAGATGTCGAGCGCACCGAGCCAGTCCTTCTTGTTGCGGTACTGGCGGCCGAGGTCGAGCAGACCGGCGGCGTACTGCTGCTGCACCTTCTGCCACGATCCGGCTTCGGCATCGAGCACGAGCAGATGGTCGAACACCGCTTTGCGTTCCTTGCCCTGCTTGCTGCCCGGCTTGCTGTCCCAAACGTCGAGCCAGCGATGCCAGCTGTGCACGGCGGTGTCGCGATCGTCCTGCTGCTCGGCGATCTCGCCGAGCAGTTGCAGCGCCGCCAGGTGATGGTCGTCGCGTTCGAGCGCGCGGTCGACGGCGGCGCGCGCCGGCAGCAGTTCGTGGTGCTCGAGGTGGCCGCGCGCCTCGGCCAGATAGCTGGCGACGAAGCCGGGCTCGGCCTGGGCCGTGGCACTGTGCGGCGCGGCGAGCAGGGGCAGCAGCAGGAGCAAGCAGCCTGTCAGCCGCGCCGCGGTGGGACCGCGCAGCAGCGACCGTGCGACCTTCCACGTGCGGACGAGCGGGGTGAGTGGCAAACCAGAACTGCTCCTCGGCCGCGCACAGTAGCGGATGCGCCAGATGGCGTCGACCCTGACCGGACCCCGCATCCAGGGCACCACGAGGTCGTTCCTCTCCCCCACCAGTGGCAGTACCATCGCTGCCGTCGATGGCACGCCCACGCTTCCTTCTCGAGGATCCGACGACGTTCCTCACTTGGCTGGCCGCGCGGCGTCAGGATGGGTGGGCATCTCTCGACGATGTGGAGGTCGCACAAGTCTTCGCGATCGCGGCCACCGCGGCGCTGGCGCGCCATGATGGCAAGGAGCTGCTCCACCTAGCCAAAGCCACCGAGTCCGGTGCTGCGCGCTTTGCACACGCGCTGGGCATCGACGAAGTCCTCGAAGGGGAATCCGAGCGGGAGCCGACCGAGCGCGACCGCACCGTGACACTGACCCGCGTCAGGGTCCGCGGACAAACCGAGGCTGTTACCAAGAGCATCGTCAACCTGATGCTCCCGTCACAGCCTAGCACCGACGCTGCGAACCTGTTCTGGTTCGTCCTGGTCGAGCTCCTGCGCAACGTAGTCCAGCACAGCCAGGACCCTGCGGGCGGCATTGTTGTCGCGCAGCGCAACGATGCCGGCCCCTATGAGGGTGCACCCGCGCTGCAGGTCGTCGTCGTCGACAACGGGATCGGCATATTCGAAGCCCTGCGGCGTACGCGGCCTCTGGTTCAGACGCCTGCGGAGGCGCTGACGCACGCCCTCGAGCCACATGTCTCGGGGACCTTCGTGGAGGGTGAGAGCGGCACCGTCGAGAACGCCGGACTCGGTCTGTTCTTCATCTCGGAAATGGCGAAGAAGACCAAAGGGCGGTTGCTGCTGGCGTCGCGGGGAGCCACGTACTTTCTGGATCGATTCCATTCCGCCAACACCCAGCCAGTGATCACCAATGGTTCCGCATCGGACTACCCTGGAACTCTGGTGGTGTTCGAGACGGCATTGAGCCAGGTGGGCAGCTACGACGAGATCATCAAGGAGATCCACAGTGTGGCGGCGAAGCGGACGCCGAAGCGCATCACCTATCGTTGGCTGCGGTTCGAGGAGGCCCCGGCCGGCGTGATGCGCGTTCTCGTCGACGTGGCCGCGGAAGACACGACAGCCGCGCACAGTTTCTCCAGCAAGCACTTGGAGCCGAAGTTGCTTCGTCGGGAGTCGGTAGCCCTCGACTTCCGTAACATCCGGGTGTGCACACAGAGCTTCCTGCATGCACTCCTGCACGAGTGCGTGCGACTGGCGTGGGCACGCAAAGTCCCCATGTACGTGATCAATGCCACCCCCACCGTGCGAGCCCAACTCGAGTTCGTCGAGGGCTACTCGCTCGGCGGCTGACCCAGTACGCACCCGCGCTGCTGGCAGCGCTGATGACGCCCGGTTGCACGAGCAGGCCGCAGCCCGGCAGCTGGTCCTGCGCACGGATCGACGCGCGATCGGAGCATGGCCCTGGCCGTCGGAGCAGCTCTCGGGCGCCTTTGCCGGCGCGCCAGGGTCTGCGGCAGTCATCGCGGCGAACAACCCGGGCAGCGCGGAGCAACCGGGTCGGCAGCGCGATGCACGACGGCCGGACGCTCCAGGATGCCGCTGTCATCCGCCGCTCGCTCGCTGTCCGACCGGAGAACCGTTCATGCCAAGACTCGTACGTCCGTTGCTGGCCGTGGTCGCGTCCGTCCCGCCTGTCCTCGCCCAGTCCACCGTGGTGGTTCCGCGCGGCTGTGCCAATGTCGAAGGTGATTACTCGTTCAGGAACTTCTGCACTCTTCCAATCATGCTGCGCGATTCCGTTCCTCTTCCTGCAGGGTGGGGAAGCCCAAGCGCTCGTGTGGACCTGCGTCCGATGCGAAGGCACCCCAGCCAAGGACCTGCGCCGGTGACATCCATTCCCTCAGCGATCCCGCGTTCGGCGAGCTGCCGAATCAACTCCTTCCCGATCAACAGGATCCGTTGAGGATTCAGCGCGCCAACCGCCTTGCGAAAAGGCAGCGCTGACTCCTCCCACATCTGCTCTGTCGGCCTGTGGCGAGGGCTGTCGCCAACGAAGGACTGAATGAAGTTCATGAAGGCGACCGAGTCCCAGGCGTAGATTCGTTCGCACCTTCGCGGCTGGTCCTTACCCACCATGAATTGGGAAACCACCGTGGAGAATCGATTCCCCTTCAGTCCATATCCAAGCTCAGAAACGCACTCGCATGTCAGGTTGCGAGTCCCCACCCCGTATTGCGACTCTCCCACGACCAGGAGCCTTTCCGACCACTGTCCGTGCCGACTTCCATACCAACGGCCAATCCAAGGTTTGAAACGGAGGCTACGGAACTTGCGCGTGTCGATCTTCATGCGGGCAAGCTTACGCGCGATTACCAGACTCTTCAGCCCTGAGCAAGCAGATCCCGCACCATCGCGGCCGTCCACGCCCGCCCGCTCCGCGACCCCCGCCCCTCCGCGTTGAGCACCTCCGCCACCTCGGCGGCCGCTTTGCCCGCACGTTCGCCGCGCGCGACGACAAGCCAAACGTGCCAGCGTTGTCGCCGGCTCGCGTGGTGTCCGGGCGCACGCTCTCGATCCGGTAGGGGTAGCTGCCGGCGGGCACCTGGACTAGTCCATGGGCGCGCCGTTCCTGTTGGTCTCGGGAGTGCTCACCGGTTCGCCCTCCCGAGGTCCGCAGACGCGCCGCGACGGTCGGCGCGAGAGGTCTGGGGATCATCCTCGCAGTTATTCAGTCTGACTGCAGATTTGCACGGATGGCCGATGGGCGAAGGATCGCTGGCGCGCACGCCGTACGCCGTTCCGCGCGCCGGTTTCTCCGGCAACTCGGGTCGTGCCGCTGACCTGACGGTCGCGGCGGTCCGGTCTGCACGAGGCCGGATCGCCCGCACCAGCCACGAGATCGCCATCGAACGCGCAAGGCCAGCGGACCCGCACAGGACGGACAGAAGCCACGCCGCTTGGCCGGAGAACGCGACCAGCTCGTCCTTGCCGCAGCGCGAGGAACGTCGCCCGATGCCACCCGCGTTGCAACCGCGCCGCATCGAGCCGGCGACGGGCGCCGTTTCGCTGGCGCCGGCAACATGCCTGAGCCATGATCGTGCCCCCTGTGCTCGCCTGGGGTCCGGCACGCGCGATCCTTGGGCGCGATGGCACCGACGCCAACGGCAACCGCGCCGGCCGGAGTTGCCCGCAGCGAGCCAATGGCCACCGCCCGCACCGGCGGCGGTAGAGTTGCTCTCGGAGAATGTTGATGAGCGAACGACCCGACCCGCGTCCAGACGTACCATCGCCGAACACGCAGCCAGCGGAACCATTGGATCGCACGATCGCCAATCCGGCGGCCATCGCGCGCACGCCGGCATCGGGCATCGATGCGACGATCGCCGGTCCGGCGACCACGCCGACCACGCCGGCGGCACCGGCAGCGCCCGGCGATCCGCTGCTCGGCGCCACGCTCGGCGGCTGCAGCATCGAAGCGCTGCTCGGCCGCGGCGCGATGGGCGCGGTCTACCGCGCGCGCCAGCTGCGACTCGAGCGCACGGTCGCGGTCAAGGTGATCCGTCCCGACCTGCTGTCCGATCGGCGCGCGCTGAAGCGCTTCGAGATCGAGGCCAAGACCGTCGGCCGCTTCAACAGCCCGCACGTGGTGCTGATCCACGACGTCGGCTTCGAACAGGAGATGCACTACCTGGTGATGGAGTTCGTGCCGGGCAAGAACCTGCGCGACTACGTCAAGGAGCTGCCCGACTGCCGCATCCCGAGCGACGAGGCGATCCGCTACCTGCGGCAGGCGTGCGAAGGGCTCAAGGAAGCGCAGCGGCTCGGCGTGCTGCACCGCGACATCAAGCCGGACAACCTGATGCTCGGCGACAACGGCGTGCTGAAGATCGCCGACTTCGGCATCGCCAAGCCGCTGCACCAGGACTTCAACATGACGATGACGGCCGAGCTCATGGGCACGCCGTTGTACATGAGTCCGGAGCAGTGCCGCGCGGTCGAGGACCTCGACTACCGCAGCGACATGTTCTCGCTCGGCGCGACGTTCTTCTATCTGTTGACCGGCGAGCCGCCGGTCAAGGCCAACTCGGTCTACGAGCTGATCGAGACCAAGACCAAGATCGAGTACCTGAGCCTGTCCAAGGTGCTGCCGGAGATGGCCGAGGACCATCCGCTGTCGCGGATCATCGAGAAGATGACCGCGCTCGAGCGCGACGACCGCTACGGCAGCTACGACGAGATCCTGCGCGATCTGCAGCTGGTCGAGCAGGGCGAGGCGCCGCTGGCCGAACGACCGCGGCCGCGGCCGATGCAGCTGCAGACGGCGCCGCGGACCGGCGGCAACGGTTTCAAGATGGCCGCCCTGCTGCTGCTGCTGGCCGCTGGCGGTGGCGGCGCGTGGTGGGCGTTCGGCGGGCATCGGGCCATTGCCGACAACGGCAGGCACGGCCCGACCCGGTCGGAAGTCGCCGCGGCGATCGACGACGTGCGCGTGGAGCTGCGCCGCTCGGGCCCGAGCGCGGCGCTGCAGCAGCGACTGACGGCGATCGATACCGAAGACGCGGAGTCATCGCAGAGCAAGGCGGCGCTGCTGGACCAGCTGACGCAGGCGACCAGCATCAAGAATCGGCTCGCCGCACTGGAGAAGCCGGAGACGCTGCAGCTGCCGTTCACCGACCTGCGGCGCTACTACCAGGGACTCAACGAACTCGAGGCGACGATCCGCAAGGCCGGTGCCGATCTGCAGGCGTGGGCGAGCAAGCAGGTGTTGGCGGCGCGGGCCGAAGGCGAGTTGCAGGGCAAGGCGCAGAGCGCGCTGATGGCCAAGTGGGTGCTGTGGAGCAGCGAGCTGCAGCGCGCCAACGGCGACGCCGGGGTACTGCATGGCCTCAGCGAGCGCCTCGACGTGATCACCGCCGCACGCGCGCTGTTGCTCGAGATCCTGCCGGGCAGTGCCTCGGCGCTCGGGCTGGAGCTGTCGGAGCAGCAGCTGCTGGCGGCCCACGATCAGGTCGTCGCCAGCCGACCGACCGACGTCGGCGCGCGGTTGCTGGCAGCGAGCGAGAAGTTCCGCCGCGAAGGACCGACGGCGCTGCTGCGGGCCGAAGTGGAGAAGATCACCACCGTCGACGCCGCCCAGCAGCAGTTGCGCGACCGGTTGTTCGACGACATCAGCCGCGCCGTGGAGATCAAGGCCACGCTCGACAACCTGCGGGCGCAGAAGACGCTGCGCGCGCCGGTGCCGCCGTTCACCGACATCCGCGACTACTACAGCGGCATCGACAATGCACTCGGCAACCTGTCCGGACGCGGCGAGGAGTTCCGCGCCTGGGCGGCCTGGGCAGCCGCCGAGGCCCGCGACGCGGCCGCCGTGCGGCAGGCGGCGAGTGCGGCCCTGGCCAAGGCCTGGGCCGAATGGCAGCAGGCGCGCAGCGACGCCGGCAGCGACACCGCGCGACTCGAGTCGCTGCGCCCGCGGCTCGCTGAACTCGAGAACGGCCGGCGACAGCTCGGCAGCCTGTGCGGACTCGACGAAGCCGAACTCGAGAAGATCATGCCGGCCGCCGCAGCCGTGGCGGCGGCGACCGACCTGGGGTCGGTCGTGCGCGAACAGCAGCTGCTCGACGCGATCGGCGCGAGCAGCCGGCAGCTCGATGGCATCAGCACGCTGAAGGACTGGCTCGCGGCGCAGGCGAAGCTCGAACCGGCGGCGGCCGGCCACCAGCATGCGCTGGCGGAGCTGCCGGCGGCGCCGCGCGCCCGGGCGGCGATCGAACACCTGAACGCCGGGGTCGCGCGCTGGCAGCGGGCGGCCGCCGACGCGCTGTCGATCGTCACCACCCTGGACCAGGGTCTGCTCGCGGACGCGGCGGAGCGGCTCGCCGCGGCCAGGGACACGCCGAGCGACGTCCGGGATCTCGGTGTCGTCATCGAGCACTGCAGCGCCGCGTTCAAGACGCTGCGCACCGAGTTGCTGCTCGACGAGGCGCGCAAGAAGCTGCGGGCGGCGCACGAAGTCACCAGCCGGCTCGGCCCGTTCGCCGACGCGGTCGGCAGGCGCATCGACGCCTGGCTGGCCATTGTCGACCGCATGGAAGCGACGGTGAAGCAGTTCGACATGGTGCCGATCGCGGGCGATCTGGTGCCGGGCCCCACGGGCCAGGCCGTGCCGGTGGACGCCTTCTTCCTCAGCCGCGCGGAGACGAGCCGTGGCGAGTTCCTGCAGTTCGTGAAGGAGCTGCAGCAGCTGCTGGCCCCGCTCGGCGACGGCAACTGGCCGGAAAAGCTGCAGCAGGTGAACCCGCGGCTCGGCGGCGTGCTGCTCGACGAGGCGCAGTTGCGCGGCCTGCTCGACAAGCAGATCGCGATCGACCCCGACAATCCGATCGATCGTCTGTCCTGGTACGAAGCGACCGTCTGTGCGCGCTGGCAACACGCGACCCTGCTGACCGCAGCCGAATGGTCGCTCGCCGCGCTCGGCCCGCAGAACAACCGCTACAAGTACCCGTGGGGCAGGGAATGGACCGCCGACGCTGGCGACCGCAACCTCGGCAACCGCGAACTCGCCAAGGTGCGGGTCGGCGGACTGTCGTGGCGCAAGGGCCAGGGCGTGCAGATCCACCACCTCGGCGGCAACGTCGCCGAATGGTTGGCGGACGGCCCGGCGGACGACCGCGGCTGGCTGGCCGGCGGCAAGTACAACGACCTCGAGAAGGTGGCCAAGGAGCAGGCGGCGGGAACCATGCGCGAGGAGCCACGGACCCAGGCGCTGTCCGGCTTCGGCATGCGCACCGGGCTGCGACCGCGGGACTGTTTCGGCAGCCAATGGCCGCACTGACGCGCCGACGGGTGCTCCGTGCCGCCGGCGGCGCGGCCCGTTCGCTCAGCCTTCGACCTTCTTCATCAGGATGAACATCTGCCGCGTGGGGTCGGTGAGCCGGAGCAGGCGCGGGTTGGCACCGCGCGGCACGTCGATCACGTACTCGGAGGTGTCCTGGCGACTGCGCGGCACCACCAGCAGCTTGCCGTTCTCGTCCGCCTTGACCGGCACGACGGTGACCGACACCTCGCCGCGCTCGAACGGGATCTTCAGCGGCAGCACGTCATCGCTCTTCTTGACGTTGACCAACTGATTGTGCTCGACCGCGCTAGCCCAATCGTCGCCGACCACGACCAGGGCGGGCACCGGGTTCTGATGGGTGTCCATCGCCGAGAACTCGAAGGTCCGGGTCGGGACACTGCCGCAGGCCACCAGCACTACGGGCAGCGCCAGGAACACGGCTCGCAGGTCGGGACGGAACATGTGGGTGCTCATCGCCGCAAGGTCAGGTGGATGGTCAAGTCGATGTTGCGTGCGATCATCTCCTCGATCTGTGGTCGGGTGTACCACTCGAACCCTGGCTCCCAGCCGGGACCGACGGCCTGCACGCAGATCCGCTCCTGCTTGCCGAAGTCCAGGTCATGCGGCCGCTTGTCACCGGTGCCCACGCGCTGGCCGTTGATGTACACCGACGCCTCGGGCGGATCGGCCGACACCACCATGCGGTAGGTCGAGCTGCCGCAGGCGGTCAGCAGAAGGGACGCGCCGGACAGGACGGCGGCGCGTGACCGCCAGCCCGAAGGTACGAGGTTGCGCATGGGCAAAGGGATCGCGTGGTCGGATGGGGTGCGGGCGCGCCGGAACATACTGCGCTCGTCGCTGTCAGTCCAAGTCTGGTGCCCCTTTCGCCACCGACCTGGCGACGGCGGCCATCGGCCGGCTGCAGCGCGGCAGCGCAGCCTTCCCGCATCGACCGCCACCGCTAGGATGCCCGACACCCGCAGGTTCGCGGCGAGGAGACCTACCGTGGCCACCGCCAATCGCAGCGCCTACCAGATCGAGATCCAGTGCCCTGATGTCGCCAGCGAGCTGCGGCTCGAGCGCGGCATCATCCACGAGCGGCTCGGCACGCTGTTCGAGATGGACCTGAGCCTCTACAGCGACGACCAGATCGCGCTCGCCGACGTGATCGGCAAGGGCCTGGCCGTTGCCGTGACCACGGCCAGCGAGGAACGCTTCTTCCACGGCGTCGTCACCCACTTCGCCTACGTCGGCCAGACCGATCGCCACGCGCACTACCACGCGGTGCTGCGTCCCAAGCTGTGGCTGCTCGGCCAGTCGGCGCGCTGCCGGGTGTTCAAGTCGATGACCGCCGCCGACATCCTCAAGCAGCTGCTCGGCGACACCATCGATCTCGGCGGCGTGGCCAGCAGTCCGAGCGTGAAGTTCGAGCACTGCGTGCAGTACCGCGAAACCGATCTGCACTTCGTCAGCCGACTGATGGAGCGCTACGGCTTCTACTACTTCCACCAGCACAGCCGCAGCAAGCACACGCTCGAGATCGTCAGCGGCCTCAGCGGCCACCGCAGCGTCGGCAAGTTCGCGCATGCCGCCAAGGGCGGAGTCAGCGACGAAGTCCAGATCACCGATTGGCGGGCCAGCTCCGGCCTGCGCGCCAACACCTACCGCGTCGGCGGCACCAAGAACCTGACGCGTCAGCCGATCGACGCGCAGGCCAAGTCGCGGTTCAAGACCGGCAGCAGCGGCCAGCTCGAGATCGACGACTTCGAGGCCACCACCGAGTACCCCGACGCGCACCTCGAGGCCCTGGCGAAGGCGCGCATGCAGGCGCTCGATGCCACGGTCGAGGAGTTCACCGGCAGCAGCGGCAGCACCAAGCTCGCGGTCGGCGCCCTGTTCGACCTCGACGGCCATCCGCGCGGCGACCAGAACCGCCAGTACCTGATCACCGCCGCGACCTACCAGCTCGAAGGCGAGAAGGCGGACATCCAGAGCGCCGGCCAGATCCCCGGCGCGCCGTTCCAGGTCATGTTCACCGCGATCGACGCCAAGACGCCGTTCAGCCCGCCGGTGGTCACGAGCAAGCCGGTCGTGCAGGGGCCGCACCTGGCCACCGTCACCGAGGAGACCGACCAGTACGGCCGCGTCAAGGTGCAGTTCCACTGGGGCGACCCCGACGACGGCATCGAGTCGTGCTGGGCGCGGGTGTCGCAGAACTGGGCCGGCAAGGAATGGGGCGGCGTGTTCCTGCCGCACACCGGCCACGAGGTCATCGTCGAGTTCCTCGACGGCGATCCCGACCAGCCGATCGTCACCGGCCGGGTCTACAACAAGGACTCGATGCCGCCGCTGTCATTGCCGGGCAGCAAGAGCCAGAGCATCATCCGCGACCATGGCGGCAACGAGATCGTCATGGAAGGGGCGGACGGGGCGCAGACGATCCGCATCCATTGTCCGAAGCACGACTCGAATATCACGCTGGGAAAGAGCATCGAATTCACCACGGCGAGCGACTGGATCAACGATATCGCCGGTCTCAAGTCGGAGAAGATCAAGGGCAAGTCGACCAGCGAGATCGGCAACGATCATCACGTGTCGGTTGCCGGCGACAGTGAGGAGAGCATCATCGGCAAGTGCAAGTTCAAAGTCGGCGCCGATCTGCTGGACACGCTGATGGGCGCGCAGCACCGCTGGATCTTCGGTCTGACGTCCTTGTTCGTCGGCGGCATGAAGCGCGAGCGCATCCTCGGTGCCGAGGTGAAGAAGATCGGCGGCTTCAAGGTCGAGCAGCTGAACGGCATCAACATCAAGAAGGGCAAGAGCAAGAGCGCAGACAGCTATATCGACGGCATCAAGAAGTACAAGGATGTGCTGGTGTGGGACGCCCGGGAGTTCATCGCCAAGGCCAGGGACACCTACAAGGCCGAGGCCAAGAACATCAAGGAGGTCTGTGACGACTGGCATCTCGAGTCGAAGAAGGCCACCCACAAAGTCGAGGAGACCAGCATCAACGGCAGGATGATCGAAGTGGCCATGGACGACCACGTCGCCCTCGAGGGCAAGAAGATCCTGCTCAACGGTGTCAGCTCCCTGGCGATCACATCGCCGAAGATCACCATCAACGGCGTGGAGATCCTGAAGTAGCCGTGCGGTTGCTTGCACAGGAAGGGCTGTCCGTCGCTTGGCTGCCGACCAAGATTGCGCCACCGCAGCTGGTCGGCGTGTTCTTCTGCAAGGCGGCGTTCCCGCTGGCAGGTGGACCGGTTTGCAGCAAAGTGCCGCTGCCGAGCGGCGATCTGGCCGATGAAGGCGGGCCGCATTACGCGAGCGACTTCGTGCCGTTCAAGCCGAGAACCGATGTAATGTTGCGTGCAGCCGCGCACGCGCCCCCCGGCAAGCCGGTCCGCTACCTGCAGGTCGGGTTCGAGATCGCCTCGCTCCGCAAGCAACTCATGGTCGCGGGTGAGCGGCGTTGGCAGCGCGGCTTGCTCGGCCGCAGCCCCGGTGAGCCGGAACCGTTCACCACCTTGCCGATCACTTGGAGCCGCGCGTTGGGCGGGCCGAAGGACCGCGCCAATCCGATCGGCCGCGGCCGCGAGGGCGATCTGCTGCCGAACGTGGAGATCCCCGGCAGGCTGGTGCAGGCGCCTGGCGACCGGATTCCGCCGGCGGGCTTCGGCCCGATCCCGGCCGACTGGGAGCCGCGCTGCAACCTGGTCGGCACCTACCGCGGCAACTACCTCGAGACGCGCTGGCCGTGGTATCCGGAGGACTTCGATTTCGGCCACTTCAACGCGGCGCCGCGGGACCAGCAGATCGAGGGCTACCTGCGCGGCGACGAGGCACTGTCGTTCGAGCACCTCCACCGCGAACACAAGACGCTCCAGGCCAGGCTGCCCGGCGTGAAGAGCCGCTTGTTCGTCACCTTTCAAGGCGGCGAGTTCCGCGAAGTGGCGCAGCGGCTCGACACCTTGTTCTGCGACCTGCTGGAGGACCGCCTGGTCCTGGTGTGGCGCGGCCACACCGCGATCAGCACGCCCTTGATGCACGAGGTCGTGCACGTGCTGGTGGCACTGGAGCCACTGGGGACACCGAGGGACGCGGAGCACTATCGGGCGCTGCGCGACCAGGTGCCCGCGGTCGAAGTGGACGTACCCGATGCAACGGCAGCGGCAGCGGAGGCCGAGCGCGAGGCGGCGTTGGCGGCCAAGGTCGCGGCCGTCGAGGCCGAGATCGCCAGTGTCGAGGCTCAGATCGAAGCGGACGACAAGCAGCAGGACCTGATGATGGCCGAGGAGGGCTTCATCCCACCGGCGTTGCCGAACGTCGCTGCACCGTCCGGTATCGCGGCCTGGCAGGCGCAACTCGCGCGACCGGCCCAGGTGCCGCCGCCCGAGATCCTGCACGGGCATCCCGTCGCAGCCGAACCCGAGCTGTCTGCCGAGGAGATTGCCGAGATCGCGCAGTTGGAGGCAGAACTGGAACAGGAGAAGCTGGCTCTGCGCGGCCCTCCTGCCTGGACGCGGGAACGCGTGCTCGCCGCAGTGGCTGCGGGCACCGACCTGCAGGGCGAGGATCTCTCCGGCCTCGACCTGTCCGGTTGCGCGCTCGCCGGCGCGCGGTTTGACCAGGTCGTCCTGACCAACTGCGACCTCGGGCGCGCCGATCTTCGGGGCGCGACCCTCCGCAGCTCAGTGCTCACCGGCGCCAACCTCGCGCACGCCGACCTCTCCGGCGCCGTTCTCGACGGCGCCGACTGCCGGGAGGCCGCCTTTGCTGGCGCACGGCTGACCGGTGCTTCGCTCGCAAGTGCGATCCTCGAGCAGCAGAAGCTCGCCGGCATGGACCTGTCGGGTTGCCGCGGCGAGGACGTGCACTTCGCCGCGGCCGACCTGAACGGCTGCAGGCTCGCCGGTGCCGCCTTTACCAATGGCGACTTCACCGGCTGCAAGCTGGCTGGCGCCGACTGCGTGGGCGCGGTGCTGCAGAAAGCGCGGCTGCACGGCGCCGACGCCAGTGGCGCGAACTTCCAGAATGCCGACCTGCGCGGCCTGCGCGGCGATGACGGCTGCAACCTCGCTGGCGCCGACTTCAAGCACGCGAACCTCGATGGCGTCGTGATCGAGTTCGGCAGCCTGCGCGGCGCCGACCTCCGCTACGCCTCGATGCGGCGAGCGCTGCTGACCGGTACGGACCTCGGCCAATCCGATCTCAGTCGCGCCGATCTCGAGCGTACATCGCTGGCCGATGCCAACCTCGCTGGCGCCCGCCTGCTGCAGACCAACCTGCGCTATGCCTGCCTCGAGCGAGCCGAGATGAAGGGCGCCGACGCACGCTGGGCCAACTTCTACGGTGCCGGTCTCTGGGAGACGAAGACCGAGCTGTGCGACCTGCGCGAGGCCAACCTCGCTTCCACCCTGCTGACCCTGCGATGAACGGCGAGGAGCTGACGCGCGCGGAAGTGCTGCGACGGCTCGCCGCCGGCCTCCCGCTCGCAGGCGCGCTACTCGCCGAACATGATCTCGCGGGTGTCGTCGGCCGCGCGGTGTCGGCAGCCGGCGCCACGTTCCGGAGTGTCGATTTCTCGGGCGCCCGCTTCGAGGGCGGCGACTGGCACGAAGCCAGCTTCCTCGGCTGCAAGTTCGACGGCACGCATTTCGTCGGCGTAGACCTGCACGACGCGCAGTTCCATGCCTGTGCCGGCGCCGGCGCGCGCTTCGACCGCTGCCGGCTCGCCGACAGCGGCTGGATCGAGTGCCAGCTCCCGGGTGCTTCGTTCACCGAGGCCCGGCTCGACGACGTGGTGATCGGCGGCTGCGCGTTCGGCGGCGGTGACCTCACCGGTGCTTCGCTGAAGGACGCCATGGTGGTGCAGAGCTCACTGGCCGGTGCAAACGCCGAACGGGCCGACGTGTCCGGTGGCACCTGGAGCGAGGTGGAGTTGGTCGGCGCGAAAATGCAATGCGCTCTGCTGGCAGGGGTGACGATGGACCAGTGCAACCTGCAGCGGGTGCTCGCCGAGGGTGCCGTGCTGGCGGGCGCCGTGTTGCTCCGCTGCAAGCTCGGCGGCTCGGTGTTGCCGGAGAACCTGACCGGGGTCGACTTCACGGCCGCCGACCTCACCGGCACTGACCTGGCACGCCGCGCGCTGGCGGGCGCCGTCCTGGTCCGCACCAACCTGGCGGGTGCCGACCTGTTCGACAGCGATCTCAGCGACGCCGACCTGTCTGGGGCCGATCTGCGCGGCGCGAAGTTGACGCAGACCAAGCTGCGGCAATGTTCGCTGCAGGGCACGCAGCTCGATGGCGCCTTGCTCGACGGCGCCGACTTCACGGGTGCCATGCTGGTCGACGTCGAACTGGGTTCTGCCGACCTCACCAAGGCCCGGCTCGACGGCGCGACGGTGGGCCCGCTGCGCACCGCCCGTGCCTTGCCGGCACTGGTGGCTCCGGGCGTCAACTTCCAAGGCATCGATTTCCGCGACGCGTCGTTCGCGCGCCAGGATCTCCAGCAGGTCCGATTCGACCGCTGCAACCTCGCGCGCGTGTCGTTCCGCTCGGCGCAGCTCACGGGCGTCGCGTTTCTCGGCAGCGATCTGGCCGCGGCAGATTTCACCCAGAGCCGCCAGAAGGGCGTCGATTACGAGGGCAGCCGACTCGCCGAAGCCTCGTTCGCCGATGCTGAAGTGGTGGCGGCCGGACTGCAGGCGGCGCAGCTCGAGCGCACCGATTGCCGGGGCACCCGCTTCCAGGCCACGCACTTCGACGGCCTCGACCTGACGGCGCTGCTGATCGGCAACACCACGTTCAAGGCCTGCGACCTGACCGGCGTCTCGTTCGCGGGCCGCGACCTCAGCCAGTGCGACTTCACCGACGCCGACTGTGCCAAGGCCGACTTCACCGGCGCCAAGCTGCGCGATGCCGTGCTGACCGGCTGTTCGTTCCGCTCGGCCACTCTCCGCGACGCCGACCTGACCTCTGTCAAGGCGCAGACCACCGACTTCACCGGCGCCGACCTGGAGCACGCGACCCTCGACCGCGGCGACTTCCAGAAGAGCGACTTCCGCACTGCGCGGTTCGTGCGTACCAGTGCGGTCGAGGCCGACCTCAGCGAGTGCATCCTGCTGAAGGTCGTCTGCCAGACGACGCGCTTCGACCGCAGCAAACTCAACTTCTCCGATCTGTCGTATGCGACGCTCGAGCGCACCAGCCTGCTCGGCGCCGACCTCGGCTTCGCCAACCTGCACGCGATCGAGGAGCGTGACGTGGTCTGGCACGGCGCCAACCTCAAGGGCGCGATGAAGACCGACAAAGAACGCCTGCAGGCCGAGACCTGGAAACCGCCCGCTGAAGCGGAGTCGACCCCATGAACGAAGTACTGCTCAAGACCTCCTATCTCGGTCCCGCCCGCGCGCTCGCGGTCGACGGCCGCCGCGTGCTGGTCGCCCTGCCCGACGCCAAGGCCTGGGCCACGCTGGCGCTGGCGCACGGCTACACGCCGGTCGAGAACGACGTGCTGCTGGTGATCGGCCAGGAAGAGTCGTTCTACGTGATCGGCGTGCTCGCCGGCCGCGGCCGCACGACGCTGACCGCACACGGCGACCTCGAACTGCGCGCGCCGCAGGGCCGCATCGACCTGCTGGCGCGCGACGGCATCGCGCTGCGCGGCGGCGTCGTGCAGGTGATCGCCAAGGCATTCGACAGCGTGGTCGATTCGCTGAAGCAGCGCTGCAAGGAGCTGTTCGTGCAGGTCGCGGGCACCGCTCGCACCAAGTGCAAGCGCTCCGAGACCGCGGTCGAGGAGACGCACCGCACCACCGCCGGCCGCATCGTGCAGCGCGCCGAGCAGGACGTCAGCATCGACGGCGACAAGATCCACCTCGGCTAGGAGACGATCATGTTCCCGGCAACGACCAACGGCGGCGGCCAGTGCGTCGGCTTCCCTGACGTGTGCAAAACGCCCGCACCACCGGCACCCCCGGTTCCGATCCCGTATCCCAACATCGCCATGGCCAACCAGGCCGATGGCGGCACCTGCTCGCAGAAGGTCAAGATCCTCAACAAGAACGCCTGCACCACCAAGACCGAGATCAGCATGTCGAGCGGCGACGAGGCCGGCTGTGCCGGCGGCGGCGTGGTGTCGAGCAAGATGAAGGGGCCGGCGCTCTACAAGAAGGGTTCGAGCAAGGTCAAGGTCGAGGGCGCGCCGATCGTGCACCTGACCTCGATGGTGGCTCTGAACGGCGGTGCCAACGCCAATACGCCACCCGGCAATCAGGTGGCGCCGAGCCAGACCAAGGTCACCGTGATGCCGTGAAGCCGCCGGTCAGCCGATCGGCTGACCCGGTGCGAGCCATGGCCGCTCGGTCGTCTCGTCGCCGCCGCGGTGGATCTCGAACACGTGGCCACCGGCGTCGAGGCGCAGGTGGTACTGGCGGTCGCCGTACACCGCCAGCGTGACGTGCATGGTCATGTCGGGCGGCCGGCCGCCGCCGCCGAGGCCGCCGCGCTTGCTGCCGGACGACACCCACCACTGCGCATTGGCCAGCACCTGCAGCAGCGCGTTGGCCGCGCGCCGCACGCCGAAGTGCCGGCCGGGTTCGGCGCAGGCGACCAGCTCCAGCAGCCAGCGTTCGGCGCCTGCACCGCGCGCGTTGCTCCTGGCGGCCGCGATCACCTGATGCTGTGCCATGGTCGGTCCGCAGTCGGTCGAATCAGTCGAAGGCGTAGGTGAAATCGCCATTGGCGACGTCGATGTGCACGCGCTGGATCGGCCGACCTTCCATCGTCCGCGTCAGGAACTCCCGGCTCATCGTCGGCAGGATGGTGTTGGTCAGGATCGCGTCGATCATGCGGCCGCCGCTCTCGAGCTCGGTGCAGCGCGCGACGATCGTCTTCAGCACCGCATCGGAGTAGCTGAACGGCACGCGGTAGCGCTCGGTCACCCGGCGTTCGACGCGGCCGAGCTGCAGCTTGGAGATGCTGCGGATCATCGGTTCGCTGAGCGGGTAGTACGGGATCACCACCAGACGGCCGAGCAGCGCCGCCGGGAACACCTTGAGCAGCGGCTCGCGCAGCGCCTTGGCGATGCCTTCGGGATCCGGCAGCAGCTCCGGATCCTTGCACAGGTTCATGATCAGGTCGCTGCCGACGTTGGAGGTCAGCAGGATCAACGTGTTCTTGAAGTTGATCAGCCGGCCTTCGCCGTCCTCCATCATGCCCTTGTCGAACACCTGGAAGAAGATCTCGTGCACGTCGGAGTGCGCCTTCTCGACCTCGTCGAGCAGCACGACGCTGTACGGCTTGCGGCGCACGGCTTCGGTCAGCACGCCGCCCTCGCCGTAGCCGACGTAGCCGGGCGGCGCGCCCTTGAGCGTGGAGACCGTGTGTGCCTCCTGGAACTCGCTCATGTTGATGGTGATGACGTTCTGTTCGCCGCCGTAGAGCGACTCGGCCAGCGTCAGCGCGGTCTCGGTCTTGCCGACCCCGGACGGGCCGGCGAGCAGGAACACGCCGACCGGCTTGTTCGGGTTGTCGAGGCCGGCGCGGTTGGTACTGATGCGCTTGCTGATGATCGCCATCGCGTGGTCCTGGCCGACCACGCGTTGGCTCAGCGTCCCGGCCAGGTCGAGGACGTTGCGCACCTCGTCGCGTACCATGCGGCCGACCGGGATGCCGGTCCAGTCGGCAACCACCGCGGCGACCGCCTGCGCGTCGACCGAGGGCAGGATCATCGGTGACTCGCCCTGCAGCGCCGCCAGCTGCTGCTGCAGCCCCGCGAGTGCCTGCAGTGCCTGCCGTCGTTCGGCCGGTTTCAGCGCCGGTGCCGCGGCGGCCGGTTCGGCCTTGCCCTTGGTCTGGTCCTTGGCCTCGGTCTGGTCCTTGGCCCCGGTCTGGTCCCTGGCCCTGGCCGCCGCCTGTTCGAGCTTCGAGCCGGTGCCTTCGACCGGCGCATCGCTGCCGCGCAGCTTGTTGCGCAGCAGCAGGATCTGCTGCACCAACGTCTGCTCCTGCGCCCAGCGCGCTTCGAGCGCCTTGCGCCGGTCCTGTTCGGCCGCGAGCTTCGCCGCCGCGTTGCTGCGGCGGTCGCCGATGGCGATGCCGACCGCGTCTTCGCGGCCGATGATCGCGAGTTCGGTGTCGAGCGCCTCGATGCGGCGGCGGCAATCGTCGACTTCGGCCGGCACCGCGTGCTGGCTGATCGCCACCCGGGCGCAGGCGGTGTCGAGCAGGCTGACCGACTTGTCGGGCAGTTGGCGCGCCGGAATGTAGCGGTGCGACAGCTTGACCGCGCCCTCGAGCGCTTCGTCGAGCACCTGCACGCGGTGGTGCTGCTCCATCACCGACGCCACGCCGCGCATCATCAGGATCGCCTTCTCCTCGCTCGGCTCGTCGACCTGCACCACCTGGAAGCGCCGCGTCAATGCCGGGTCCTTCTCGATGTGCTTCTTGTATTCGGCCCAGGTGGTCGACGCGATCGTGCGCAGCGTGCCGCGCGCCAGCGCCGGCTTCAGCAGATTGGCGGCATCGCCGGTGCCGGCAGCGCCACCGGCGCCGACCAGCGTGTGCGCTTCGTCGATGAACAGGATGATCGGCGTGGCGCTGCCCTGTACTTCCTCGATCACCTGCTTGAGCCGCTCCTCGAACTCGCCCTTCATGCTGGCGCCGGCCTGCAACAACCCGACGTCGAGCGACCGCAGCTGCACCGAGCGCAGCGACGGTGGCACGTCGCCGGCGACCAGCCGCTGCGCAAAGCCCTCGACCACCGCGGTCTTGCCGACGCCGGCCTCGCCGGTCAGGATCGGATTGTTCTGCCGGCGCCGCATCAGGATGTCGACCACCTGCCGGATCTCGTCGTCGCGGCCGACGATCGGGTCCATCTCGCCGCTGCGGGCCTTGGCCGTCAGATCGACGGTGAAGCGCTGCAGCGCCTCCTGCTTGCCCAGCTGCGCCGGCGGCAGCGCGCCGGAGGCCTCGCCGGGCGCGTCGCCGCCGAGCGCGCTGCCGTCGTGCGCGCGCAGTTGCGCCTCGGGCGAGCCGGCGGTGAACTCGTCGAACCGTTCGATCAGCGCATCGGCCTGCAGCTTGCCGAACTCCTTGGCGATCGCCAGCAGCTCGTTGCGCAGGTCGCGGGTCTTCAACATGCCGACGATCAGGTGGCCGGAGCGGATCTTGGCGTCGCCGAACATCAGCGAGCCGTAGACCCAGGCGCGCTCGACCGCTTGTTCGACGTGCGCCGACAGGTCGGTGATCGAGGTCGAGCCGCGCGGCAGCCGGTCGAGCGCTTCGGTCACTTCCTTGGCCAGCTTGCCCGGATCGATGTTGGCATTGCGCACGATACGGTGCAGGTCCGAGTCGGTCAGCTGCAGCAACTGGTGCAGCCAGTGCACCAGCTCGACGTACGGGTTGCCGCGCATCTTGCAGAACACGGTTGCCGCCTCGATGGCGCGGTAGGCGGCGGGGTTCAACTTGCCGAACAGCGCAGCGCGACTGATCTCGGTCATGGTTCGTTCCTGGGCGGTGATCCTGCGGGCGTGGCGATGGAGCCATCCGGGAAAAAA
>Ga0209488_10000688_pt1 | contig 28584 bp, 24 predicted proteins | sample Rivendell_Oct201_8_FD_188349 | JGI IMG/M metagenome (GOLD analysis project Ga0209488, IMG submission 188349) | Vadose zone soil microbial communities from the Eel River Critical Zone Observatory, Northern California, USA -... | ecosystem: Environmental > Terrestrial > Soil > Vadose zone >...
TTCGAGGGCCGGTTCGATCCGGCTCTATTCGCTTAGTCTGCGGTCCTGTAGGGTGGGTAAAGGCGCTGGCACAAACTTGCGACAAACTCCGCGTCTTGGTGCGCCTTTGCCCACGCGCCGTTGCCCAATGTGTATTCCGAACGCGTGGGCAATGCGCGCACGAACGATCGTAATCGGAATGGAGACTTGTGAATGCGCGCATCGCCCACCCTACCGACACATCAATGACTGTCGATGTCATCACGTTTGGGTGTCGGCTCAACGCCTATGAGTCGGAAGTGGTCAAGCGCCACGCGCAAGATTCAGGTCTTGAACATACGGTTGTGGTCAATACCTGCGCGGTGACGGCCGAAGCCGTCGCCCAGGCCAGGCAGGCGATCCGCAAGCTCGCGCGCGAGCGTCCCGATGCCCGCATTGTGGTCACGGGTTGTGCGGCGCAGATCGACCCCGCGACCTTCGCCGCCATGCCGGAGGTCCGTCGTGTCCTCGGCAACGACGACAAGCTGCGCCGCTCCGCATGGGACGACACGCGCGCGGCGCTCGCGCCGGATTTCGGCATTTCGGCGACCGAAAAGGTCGTGGTCAACGACATCATGGCAGTGCGCGAATGTGCGCCACAGCTGATCGACGGACTTGAAGGCCGCGCGCGCGCGGTCATGCAGGTGCAGAACGGCTGCGACCACCGCTGCACCTTTTGCATCATTCCTTATGGGCGTGGTAATTCGCGCTCGGTCCCGATGGGCGATGTGGTGGCGCAGATCCGCAGCCTCTGCGAAACCGGCTATCGTGAAGTCGTGCTGACCGGCGTCGATCTCACGAGCTATGGCGCAGATCTCCCGGGCACGCCGCAGCTTGGCACGCTGGTGCGGCAGATTCTCAAACATGTCCCGTCGCTGGCGCGGCTGCGGCTGTCGTCGATCGATTCCGTCGAAGTCGATCGCGACCTCTTGGATGCCATCGCGGAAGATGCCCGAGTCATGCCGCATCTGCATCTGTCGCTGCAGGCGGGCGACGATCTCATCCTCAAGCGCATGAAGCGGCGGCACACGCGCGCGGAAGCGATCTCGTTTTGCGACCAGGTGCGGCGGCTGCGGCCCGACATGGTATTCGGCGGCGACGTCATCGCGGGCTTCCCGACCGAGACCGAAGCGATGTTCGCTCGCTCGCTCGATCTTGTCGACGAATGCGGGCTCACTTATCTGCATGTGTTTCCCTATTCGGCGCGGCCCGGCACGCCGGCTGCGCGCATGCCGCAGGTCGCGCACGGCGCGATTAAGGAACGGGCGCGCCGGCTGCGCGAGAAGGGCGCGGCGGCACTTGCGCGTCATCTTAATGGGGAAGTGGGTGCGCGTCGCAGCTTGCTGACGGAATTGAACGGCATCGGCCGCACGCCACAGTTCACGCCGGTGCGGTTGAGCGAGCCGCTTGCGCCCGGCCTGATCGTCGATGTTGTAATTGCCGGGCATGATGGACGGCAATTGCTGGCGTGCTAATGTCCCCGGGTCTGCTGCACCAAAACCCGCCGACAGCGAGACCAACGTGGCCATCACCGGATTTCGACCAAGCGAATCAAAATCACCAGGCGCTCTGCACGGCTGCCTAACTGTGGTGCTGCTGACCTCGATTGTGCTCCTTGCGAAACCCACAATGGCACAGGTGGGTGTCGTCGACGCGAGGACCGGAACGGTTCGCATCTATGTGTCGCTGGCAACCAGCGCGATGACCCGACTGGTCAAGGGCCTCAATCAGCACTTCCCCAATCTCAAGATTGAATTTGTTCGCGCCGGCTCGGTCGAGACCGTCAAGCGGTTCGTTGCCGAACGACAGGCCGGGCGCATTGGCGCTGATCTCATCCACGGTGCCGATCCTGGTGGATTTGAATATTTTGCTCAAAAAGGCTGGCTCGACACACGTCTTGCCGCGCTGCCGCTGACCAAGGATTATCGCGACGGCTTCTACGACAAGAACGCCGGATGGGTGGCGCCGCGCGCCACCGGGATTGCGATCGTCTACAACACCAAATTGGTGAAGAAGGAAAATGCGCCGAAGTCTTGGAAGGAACTTATCGAACCGAAGTGGAAGGGCCGGATCGCGATCTCCGATCCGACGCGTGCCGGATCGTCGTTCTCGCACCTTTACGCGATGTGGAAAATTTACGGGCTTGGCTATCTGGAAAAATTCGCCAAGAACGATCTCTTTGTCGCAGGGGATGGAACAGCGACGCGCGAAGCCGTCGCGAGCGGCGAGCGCGATATCGCACCGGTTTCCGAATACGACGCGTTCACCTTCAAGAAGGAGGGCAAGCCCGTCGATGTCGCCTGGGTCGAGGACGGCACAATCATGCTGCCGGCGCCGCTCGCTCTGGTGAAAGGCAGTCCGAACAATGCCAATGCCTTGGCGCTTGCGGAATACATGCTCTCCCGCGAAGGACAGCAGATGACGAGCGATATCACCCTGAGCTGGTCGCCGCGCAAGGACATCAAGGCCCCCGACGGCAAGCCTGAACTCGACTCGATCCAAATAGCAACATTGAATTGGGAAAAAGCCGCAACCGAAAAAGGTCAGCTGCTCGATCTCTATTTCAAATACTTCCAGGCGCGCTAGCACGATGCAGAATACGCAACGCGTCGTCGACTACATCGTGGCATCGCGCTTTGAGGATATTCCTGCCAAAGCCCGCACGGTTGCCAAAGGCGCCATGCTCGATTGCCTCGGCGTCGCTCTGGCGGGCGCGCGCCATCCTGCAGGCGACATTCCGGCGGAATGGGCACGCGCCGCAGCGGGTGCCGGCCGTGCGACCGTCTGGGGACAGGATTTCAAAACCTCTACCCACGACGCTGCGCTGGTCAACGGTACGGCTGCCCATGCACTCGACTATGACGACGTGACCTGGGGCCTGATCGGCCATCCGAGCGTTTCGCTCGTGCCTGCGGTCCTCGCGCTCGGCGAACATCTGGAGGCCTCGGGGCGCGATGTTTTGCATGCTTATGTGGTCGGGTTCGAAGTCATGGCCAAACTCGGTCGCACGACGCAGCCGCGGCACTCGCTCGACGGCGGCTGGCACGCGACCGGCACGATCGGCGCTTTCGGCGCGACCGCGGCGTGCTGCAAGCTTCTCGGTCTCGACCGCGAGCAGACCGGCCATGCGCTCGGCATCGTCTATTCGATGACGAGCGGAAACGTCAGCAATTTCGGCACCATGTGCAAACCGCTCCATGCCGGCCTTGCGGCACGCAACGCCGTTGAGGCTGCCTCGTGGGCGCGCGCGGGCTTCACGTCATTGCCGCATCCCTTTGACGGGCCGCGCAGCTTTCACGAAGTCTATTCGCGCGGGCTTCCGGCCGACATGGCACCGCTGGCGGAGCTTGGCCGTGAATACGAGTTGGTCGTGCGCGGCGTCGTCATCAAGCCCTACCCCTGCGGGGTGGCCCTGCATCCGGCGATCGATGCGGTGCATGCCTTGAAGCGCGACCACAAGATCGATGCCGATGAGGTGGCGTCGATCGAAGCGGGCGTGACCAGATACACCTACGACAAGCTGTGTTACCAGGTCCCGCGCACGGGCTTGGAAGCGAAGTTTTCCATGCCCTATACGATTGCGCGTTCCATCCTCGACCCGACGATCGGCTTCGACACGTTCACCGACAGATTGGTAGCAGACGAGCGCGCGCAGGATCTCACGCGGCGCGCCAAGATGTACGTGCATGACGGGATCGAAAAATCATGGAAGATGGGAAGCCGGCCGGTGCATGTTCGAATTACGTTGCATGACGGCCGCATGCTCGAGCGGCAAGTCGATATCTCCAAGGGCAACCCCGAAGTCGCGATGACGCCTGAGGAATTGAGCATCAAGTTCGAGGACTGCGCGCGTTTGAGCCTGGAGCCCGCCGCGATCAAGGCCGCCACGCGGGCGCTGCAGGAGATCGAGACGCTGGCGGCAGTTTCGGATTTGACCGCCAAGCTTTCCGGCCGCAAGCGTGCAGCCTGACCCCCGTCGCTCAGCCGATGCGGAGGATGGCCCTCGCTCGCAGGGAGGCTTATAGTATGGAGTGGCGAAGTAATTCTCGGATGAGTTGAAACGGAGAACCCGGATGGCTTCCATGCAAACCGTGATGCTTCCGACGGGCGCACCCGATGCTGCCGCGATCAATCCAGCCGAGCGGCCGAAGTCTCTTCAGGGATTGCGGATCGGCCTCATCGACAACGGCAAGGAGTTTTCCGACGTTGTTCTCGACGCTCTCGCTGAGGTGCTTCGTCGGGAATACGGAGCAACCAAGATCAAGATCTGGCGCAAGGGATTTCCCGCCAAAGGCGCGCCCTTCATTGACGAAATGGCTGCCGAGACCGATGTTGCCATCAGCGGCGTGGGGCATTGCGGGTCGTCGTCGCCCTGGAGCGTTATCGATGCGGTCAATCTCGAAAAGGCCGGCGTTCCGACCGTCGCGCTGATCAGCCGGTCGTTCTGTCCGCTCGGCCAACTCGTTGCGCGCAGCGAAGGGCACAGCGGGCTTCCGATCGTGCTGCTGCCGCATCCGATCGGGGAGGCCGATGAAACCAAGATCGCGCAGAAGGGTATCGACGCGGCTGCCGAATGCGTGCGCTTGCTGACGACCCCGGCCGAGGCGGTTGCCAAGGAGTTCGCTGCGAAGAAATTTCCACTGCCTGAGCACGTGGTGGCGCGGGCCTGACGGGAGCGCTCCAAGCGGGCAGCGTCAAAGGACTGGGCATTCGATTTTACTGAGGGCAGTTTCATGCTGGACCGCATCGGCTCGAACGGGACGAAAACGATCGAGCTTCCTGACTCGCTCGAAGCGACCAACGATTATTTCTACCAGCAAGGCTGGACCGATGGCCTTCCCATCATCCCGCCCACGCCCGATCGCGTGGAGAAGATGCTCGCCGGCATGCCGTGGCGCGATCCCGATGAGGTGATCGGCATCGTGCCGCCGGCCATGGGCATCGCCACCTTGCGCAACATTGCTGTGAACGCCGTGATGGCGGGATGCCTTCCGGCCTATATGCCTGTCATTGTCGCGGCGGTGTCGGCGGTGCTGGAAAAGCAATATGGCCTTGCCCATCGCCAGACCACGACGCACGCCGGCGCACCGCTGCTCATTGTCAACGGGCCGATCATCAAGGAGATCGGCCTCAATTACGGCAATGGCGTTTTCGGGCCGGGCTGGCGCGCGAATGCGACCATCGGCCGTGGCTTGCGATTTGCGCTGGTCAATCTTGGGGGCGCAATTCCGGCCGAGGTCGACTTCTGCCAGCACGGGCATCCCGGCAAGTACACTTTTTGCATTGCCGAACACCAGGATGCGAACCCGTGGGAGCCACTGCATGTGGAACGCGGTTTCAAGGCGGACGAGAGCGTGATCACGGTCGTGAATGCGGAGGCCCCCCACAGCATGACCGAGAATGTGCAGACGAATCCAATCGAGATCATGCGAACATTCGCCGACTCGATGGCGACCTACGGCTGCAACAATCTGTACTCGCAAGGCCACCCCGTCCTTGTATTCGGCCCGGAAAACGCAAGCCATGTCGCGGCCGCCGGCTGGAGCAAGCTTGACGTGCAGAAGGCGTTGTTCGAGATGGCGCGCAAACCGTGGGGGATTATGAAAAACCGCGGCAAGTCGAAGGGTCCGTTTTTTCCGCGCTGGGTCGACCAGAACGACGACAAGGCGATGGTCCCGATCATCAATGAGCCGCGCGATCTCATCGTCCTCGTGGCGGGCGGCGCCGGCGGCAAGTCGATGTGGTGCCCGACCGCCGGCGCGCAAAGCCTCAGTGTCAGCAAACGGATCGAGCGGCACGGGTAAGGGCGGCCCACACGATGCCGAGCGTGCGTCTGGAGAAGCTTCGCAAATCGTTCGGAAACGTGACGGCGGTCCGCGACATTTCAATTGAGTTTCCGGAAGGCAGGATCACCTCCGTGCTTGGCCCTTCGGGGTGCGGCAAGACGACAACGCTCAATCTGATCGCCGGATTTCTCGATCCCGACAGCGGTTCGATCTCCTTCGGCGACCGCATCATCGCCGATCCGGCGCGCGGCATTGCGGTGCCGTCCAATCACCGAAATCTCGGCATGGTGTTTCAAAGCTATGCGCTATGGCCGCACCTGACCATCGGCGAGAACGTCGGCTATGGCTTGAAGATGCACAAGGTCCCGCGCGCCGAACGCGATATCGCGATTGGGCGCGCGCTGGAGCGGGTACGTCTCGCGACCCATGTCGACCGCTATCCGCACGAACTGTCCGGCGGCCAACAGCAGCGCGTCGCGCTGGCGCGTGCCATTGCGTATGCGCCGCAGATCCTGCTGTTCGACGAACCGCTCTCTAATCTGGACGCACAATTGCGCGAAGAAATGCGGTTTGAGCTCAAGGAAATCCACCGGGCGATCGGTGTGACGGCCATTTACGTCACGCATGACCAGGCCGAAGCCATGAGCCTCTCCGACACAATTGTGGTGATGGGAGAGGGCGAAGTCCTGCAAGTCGGAACGCCGCGTGCGCTCTATGAAGAGCCGGCAGACGTGCGTGTCGCGGGCTTCATCGGCAAGACGAATGTACTCAATGCGATTGTGGTCGACCGCCAGCAGGATTTTGCGCGCGTCACGGCAGATGGAATCGAGGGTGCGTTGCGCTGCCGCACCGCGAAGTCTACGCCAGTGGCGACACGCGGTTCGCTGTCCATTCGTCCCGAGGGCATACGGTTGCGCCCTGCGCAGGCCGGGCGCTGCGCTGTACTGGGCCGCGTGTGTTCGGCCACCTATCTCGGCAGCATGTCGCAATTTCAGGTCACACTGGCGGACGGCAGGACGCTTGAAACTCAACAGACAACTGCAGATGCGTTGCAGGTCGGCGATGAAGTCGGGATCGAAATCGACCCGGAGCGCTGCTATTTTATCGCCAATGAGCCTCCCAGGCCATGAGCCCGCATGATGAGGTCTTGGCGGCGGGACTGCGGACAACGGGCGCGAGGCGTTTGGGGTTTCGGCGGGTTCGCGACGGCGCGACCATCGTCATGGGGCTTGCGGCGGTGACGCTGTGCTTTCTTGTCCTCTATCCATTGTTCTGGCTGTTCTACGGAAGCTTTTCATATGGCGAGCAAGGACTTGGTGCTGCGCTCGTTCAATTCTGGCAATTGCCAGGACTCGATCGGGCCTTCTTGAATACGCTCTACCTGGTCGCCGGCACCGTACCCCTGTCGTTCCTGATTGCTTTGCCGCTGGTTTGGATCACATCGCGCACCGATACGCCGCTCAAAGGTTTGATCGAAATTGCAGCGCTCTTACCGTTCATCACGCCGCCGTTGATCGGAGCGGTCGCGTGGTCGCTCTTGGCCGCGCCGCGAACCGGTCTCGTCAACGTGTTCGCACGCCAACTCGGAGCGACATCACCCATCGTCAATATCTACACGATGGGTGGATTGATTTTCGTCATGTCGCTTTACCTCAGCCCCTATGTGTTCGTCACCGTCAAGGCGGTCATGGAGCGGATGGACGCAACACTGGAAGACGCCTCGCGCATCGCCGGCGGGAGCATTGCGCAGACGGCGCGCAACATCCTCATTCCGCTCAGCATGCCGGCCATCCTGTCGGCGGGAATCCTGGTGTTCACGCGGGCGATGGAGGAATTCGCGATCCCCGGAGTGCTCGGCGCGCCGTCCGGCATCTACACCATCACCACCTATATTTATTACCAGGCGATCAGCTACGTGCCGCCACGCTATGAAGTCGCCGCGCTGCTGGCCACTCTTCTCATGACCGTGACGGCGCTTTGCCTCGTCGTGCAATCGCGCATTCTCGGCGGCCGCCAGCGTTACACGACCGTGGCTGGGAAAGGGCAGCCTCCGCGCGTGCCTCGGCTGGGACGTTGGCGCTATGTCACGATGGCCTATGCGCTGTTATATATCGGGCTCACGGTCGTGCTGCCCTATCTCGTGCTGATCTATGCGGCGTTCATCGACACATGGGGCCAAGTGCCTGCAATTTCAAACTTGACCTTGGCGAACGTCGTTGCAACCTTCGATCCGGTCCTCACCGTCCGGTCTGGACTGTTCAACAGCCTGCTGCTTGCCTTCCTGGGCGCCACGTTTGCGACTTTCCTGACGGTGATCATCAGCTACACGATCAGCAAAGGCAGCTTCTGGTCGCGCAATTTGCTGGATTTCGTAAGTTCGATCCCGCTCGCGATGCCGGGCCCGGTCATCGCCATCGCGGTATTGTGGGCCTATTTGCACCCGCCGTTCATCCTGTATGGGACACTATGGATTCTGCTGATTGCCTATGTGACGCATTTCCTGCCCTACGGCGTGCGCACCATTACGGTATCGTTCCGGCAAGTCAGCGTCGAACTTGAACGATCGGCGTCGGTGTGCGGCGCCGGCCGCCTTGCGGTGTTTCGCGATATCCTGCTCCCGCTGATCCGGCCTGGGATTCTCGCCGGCTGGATGCTGATGTTCGTCTCGATGATGCGCGAACTCTCCTCATCGATATTTCTCTTTGTGCCCGGCACCGAGACTGTTGCCGTGACACTGCTCGAAATGTGGCAGGAGGCGCGTTTTGCGAACGTCGCCGTTCTGGCGCTGACGTTGATCATGATTTCCGTGCTCGTCGTGACGCTCGCGCGCTACCTATCTGGCAGCGCTTATCTGGCTGGCCGATATTAGCGTGTTGACGCCACCCAGCGTGCCCCGCTCTACGGATGGGATGTGTCGCCGATCGCCACCAGCCGCTTTGCTGCCGAACTGTGGGAAGCGATACGCAACGAGGATTGGTCGATCGGCGCCGTCGGCAGCAACAATCGTCCGTCATGGCATCGGCGGCTGTAAGATATGAAGAAGCATTATCACTCACCGGCCCAGCCGCCGGCGGCGGCGAGGGCTACGGGGCGCCCGCGGCCGCCGGTGCCGTGCTCGCAAACAAGAAGCACGGACCTCTGATATGACGGTCACGATCCAGGGCGACGGCGATCTGATGTATTCGCCGGGCGTGCTGTGGGCCTGTGCGCACAGCCGGCTGCCGATCCTCTATGTGGTGCACAACAATGGCGGCTACCATCAGGAGGTCATGGCCGTTCAACGCATGGCCAACCGTCGCCAGCGCGGTATCGATCGCGCGCATATCGGCTCTACCCTGGACAACCCGCAAATCGACTATGCGACCATGGCCAAGGGCCTGGGCGTGGCGTCGTTCGGACCGATCACAGATCCCAACGATCTCGGCCCGACACTGAAAAAGGCTGTTGCAGTGGTCAAGCGCGGCGAGCCCGCGCTTGTCGATGTCGTTTCGCAGGGACGCTGACGACACCGACCAAACGAAGCGTTGGAGGAGCGAGTGATGCCGTACCGACACGTGTTTGCAATGCTGGCTCTCTTTATGGAATGTCCAGCTCGATCACTTGCCCTTGATGTTTGCCGCGAGTCCTTTCTCCCTGGGGTTGGCCACAAGTCACGTGGCTTTGTCATCAGGATGTCACAAACAAAAAGAACCTCCGTTCCGTCGTGTTGAAGCATGCCGCCTGAAGTCGGGATTCCAAACCCACAAGCTCGGGGACAGCTCCCCTGCTGCTTACATGTTGTCTTCTGCGATGAGCGTTACAGGTCGTCGATAAATATCCCAAGAGCATCGGCACTCTGGGCCAGGCCATGACGTTTCATACTCGCCAGGAGATCGACTGCATCTTGCGACGGTTTCCTCAAGGAATTGCGGAGCCGCTGGAGCGCAGTGACAACTGCCCTCTGGTGGGTGCCGAGAAGGCCGAGAATGAAGACATCAGGATGAACGGCCTCGATTTCAAAATCAGCAAGGGCTTCATCAGGGAAATCACGCAGGTTCATTGTTACGATAACGCGCGCGCCGCAATGCATCGCCGCCGCCAGAACGTGCCGATCATCGGCATCCGGCAACGTGATCGTCTCGATCAGGTGCTCGTAGCCGTCGACGCGTGCGTTTTGAAAGTGCATGGCCATCAACTGAAGCGTACGTTGCATTCTTGCCAGCGGAATGTCAGGGCGATCTCGAGTAAGCGCCGCCATCCATTCATCAAGGACCTGCGCTGACCTCCGTGCCTGGAACGCATTCTGCGAAGCAAGGCGCAAGAGGACATCACGAAGAAATGCCGGATAAAGAACGTTCGCGTCGAGAAATGCCGTAATGACGAGCGTTTCGTTCACAACAGCCCGAGTTCCTGGTCAATGGCGACGATGTCATCGAGTGCCCGCTCCCGTTTGGCGAACTGATCGGCCTTGTAGGCGAGTACCTCGCGCAAAGGCAGGCGCCGATGCGCGCCAACCATGTGGGCGGAAAGTATTCCGCTATCGATGAGACCGATAAGGAAAGTTTGCGAAACGTTGAGGATATCGGCGGCCTTCTGCGTCGTGATTTCGGGTCCGACGGGGACGAGCGTCACTGCGTTTCCGGCAGCCGTTTCCTTGAGAACATCCAGCAGCAAACGCGTGACGAGCGGTGGCAGATCGAGCGTTGCGACTTCATTCCCGGCTCCGCCGACCTGAACATGCAACGCTTCATTGAGTTCGCTTCGTTCGAGCGTAAGCTGCGCCGCCTTGGCCAGCATGGCGTCGTCGTCAGACGGAACAACGAGGTCACCTCGGAAACGCTGTATGGTAGGAGCTGCTTTCATCGAAACAACGTATTACATTGTCGAAATGAGCGCAATCAAAGGCACATTGAGATATGTTGCGGGCACCCGTGATTGGCCTCAATTGAGGTTTGTTCGCTATCGTTCATCGGGACTTCCCGACCTAATCCACCAGCCTAAACACCTCGCCCTGCCATCCGCAGGCAGCGAGCGCGTCTTGCATATGTAGTGGCACCGGCGCCGACGCGCAAATCGGGTCGCGGTTCTTGTAAAGCGGCACCGTGACCTCGCGCGCATGCAGATGCATGGCGGCCCCACCCTGGCGCGGTGCGCGGCCATAGATTGTGTCGCCGATGATCGGCCAGCCTTGTTCGGCGCAATGTACCCGCAATTGATGGGTGCGGCCGGTGAGCGGCTCCAGGGCAAGCCAGGTTATGGGTGTCGAGGTGTGGTCCGCATCAGCGGTGCGCGTTCCCCGCCCCATAACTTTCCATACCGTCGTGGCCGGCTGACCCTCCGGGTCGGGCTTCATCCACCAGCCGCGGCTTTCATCCCGCCGCCCGAGCGCAAGCTCGATGCAGCCCTCATCCTCCGTGGGGCCTCCTTCAACCACCGCCCAATAGGTCTTGCGGACGGTGCCGTTCTTGAAAAGTTTGCCAAGGGTCGCCAGCGCCTTCCGGTGGCGCCCGAGCACCAGGCAGCCCGAAGTGTCGCGGTCCAGCCGGTGTGCGAGGGCGGGCGACCGCGGCAGGCCGAAGCGCAAGGCGCCAAAATGGTCCTCCAGGCTTTCGCCACCCTTTGGCCCCTTGTGGACCGCAAAGCCGGCCGGCTTGTCGATCACCAGCATCAGCCCATCGCGGTAGAGGAGGCGCGCAACCATCTCTTCCGGTGTCATCTCTTCCGGTCTCATGCCGAAACCGCTATCACGACCTCCGACATGAATGACAGCACCGATTCCGACAAACCCAAAAGCTGGTGGCAACGCCTCACCGGCGGGCTCAAACGCACGTCAAGCGCCATCGGAAATGCCATCACGGACCTGGTGCGCAAGCGCAAGCTCGACTCCGCGATGCTCGAGGAGATCGAGGAACTGCTGATTCGCGCCGATCTCGGGGTCGATGTCGCGGCCCGGATTGCAGGCCAAGTCGGGGAGGGGCGTTACGACAAGGCGATTTCGCCCGAGGAAGTTAAGGCCATTGTCGCCACCGAGGTCGAAAAAGTGCTGGTGCCGGTTGCACGGGCGCTTGACCTGGGTGCCCAGAAGCCGTTCGTGATCCTGGTGGTCGGTGTCAATGGCTCCGGCAAGACCACGACCATCGGCAAACTCGCCGCCAATTACCGCGCCCGGGGCAAGAAAGTGATGCTCGCTGCCGGCGACACGTTCCGCGCGGCCGCCATCGATCAGTTGAAGATTTGGGGACAGCGCGCGGGCGCAAGCGTGGTGGCGGGCAAGCAGGGTGCCGATGCGGCGGGCCTTGCGTTTGACGCTTTGACCCAAGCACGCCGCGACGGTATCGATGTGCTCCTGGTCGATACAGCGGGCCGGCTGCAGAACCGGACTGAATTGATGGATGAACTCGAAAAGATCGGTCGCGTCATGAAGAAGGTCGACCCTTCCGTGCCGCATGCCGTGCTGCTGGTGCTTGATGCGACGGTTGGGCAAAATGCGCTGTCGCAGGTCGAGGTTTTCCAAAAGATTGCTGGCGTCACGGGGCTCGCCATGACCAAGCTCGACGGCACCGCCCGTGGTGGCATTCTGGTCGCCATCGCTGCGAAATTTCGCCTGCCCGTGCACTTCATCGGCGTCGGCGAGGGGGTCGATGATCTGGCGCCCTTCACGGCATCAGATTTCGCCCGCGCCATTGCGGGCCTCGACGACGTGACCCAAAAAACAGTGACCCATTGACGAGACCAAACATGTTCGACAAGCCTCAACTCTCACCCGGCCTCAAGCTAGCGCTCGATCTCGGGCCATTGATCCTGTTCTTTATCGCCAATACGCGGCCGGCGCTGTTTGCACCGATCCTCTCGCCGTTCCTGGCGCCCGAACTCCTCACTGGTCCACACGCCGGCATTTTCGCGGCGACTGCCGTTTTCATTCCAGCCATACTCATTGCGCTTGCCATCAGTTACGCGCTGACGCGCCATCTGCCGGTGATGCCGGTCGTGACCGCGATCATCGTGGTGGTCTTCGGTGGCGCGACGCTCATCTTGCAGGATGAGCAATTCATCAAGATCAAGCCTACCATTGTCTATGTGCTGTTCGGCGGCGTGCTGTTGGGCGGCCTCGCATTCGGCAAGCCGTTGCTCGGCATGGTGTTCGATTCCGTCTTCCATCTTACGCCGGAAGGCTGGCGCAAGCTCACGCTGCGCTGGGCGCTGTTTTTTCTGGCTCTCGCCGTCGTCAACGAAGCGATCTGGCGAACCCAATCGACGGACTTCTGGGTCAACTTCAAGGTCTTCGGCGTGATCCCGCTGACATTTGTTTTTGCGGCGTTGCAGTATCCGCTGATGATGAAACATGCGGCGCCGGAGGCTGAGAAACACTGACACCTGATTGGTAGGCGATCAAAAGTGCCGCTTGAAGTCAGGTGTTGCGTTCAGCACGCGAACAATCAAGATATCGTCAGTTTCTATCATGTGTGCTTCGTAGAGAAAGTGATAGAGGCCTAGCCGCAAATCGTAACTTGGCGTTCCCATTCGAGGAAATTGCGCCAGCAGTTCGAAGCGACTTTCCAAACCAAGGTGATACTTGAGAGCTTGTGCGAGACCGAAGCGGGTAATGCCGTATGCACGATGTTGTCAATGTCGGTGACGGCTTCTCGTGACAGCCTATAACTTGGCATCAGTATGGCGCGTCCTGAGCCGGGCCCAAATTTGGTCCATGCTGAGATCCGACGTGCCGGATTCGACGCCTCGCGCAATTGCAGCACGCAAGCGAGCGAGTTGTTGATCGGGCGGTAGACCGTTCCAACGTTCGAGTTCTTCCGGGCTCATGACAGCCGCAGGCTGAATGTTGTCAAGTGTGCTGGTACTCATGTTGAATCAGATTTTTCAGGCAACATCCAAGGATTTCCGTGATTGCCAAGTGTCTCAGCGCCAAATCATGTCTTCGGCGCCGCCACGATTGCCTTCTCGATCTCCGGCTTTAACACCGTGTCGACATTCTGCACCGCGATTGGGCCGATGAGCTTGTAGGCGATGCGGCCGTCGCGGCCGACTACGAAAGTTTCCGGCACCCCGTACACGCCCCATTCGATCGCGGCGCGGCCATTACTGTCCATGCCGTTGGCGGCATATGGATTGCCGTAGCGGGTGAGGAAGCGCTTCGCGTTCTCGGGGGTGTCCTTGTAGTTGATGCCGGCGACCCGAATGCGGGGATCGCGCGCGATCCGCACCAACAAGGGCGCTTCCTCGACGCAGGGCACGCACCACGACGCCCAGACGTTGAGCAAGGTCACGGTGCCCTTGAAATCTGCAGCTTGAAGCCCAGGCACCGGTTTGCCGTCGCGATCAATGCCGGGTACGGCGGGAAGGTCCGTTGCGGGTGCGGGCTTTCCGATCAGCACGGATGGGATATGTGAAATGTCACCGGCGCCAAGCCGGATCAGGAAGAGCAGCGCCAGCCCCAGAAACAAAGCGAGTGGAACAAGCACGATGAGGCGCTGTCGCAACGCGTCTTTGGGGTCGCTCTTGGTGACGCTGTTGGGATCGCCTTTGGGACCACCCTTGTCGCCGTCTTTGGCGTCATTGACGTCACTTTTTAGTTCCTGTTTCAGATTTTGGCCTGCTGCGATGCTCATGGTTGTCCCTCGTTCGGGCGTTCCGAACGCCGCGTGATGCCGCGCGCCTCAAGATCGGCAAGTGTCTTGGTCTGCTGGCGATGATCAAGCCAAATCCATGTGATTATCATGGACATGATCAGAAGCGTAACCCCATAGGCGCCGACGATGAACGCTGCGTACGGACCAAGATCCATGGATTAGTGCCCGGCTGCCGCGCCTGCCTGCAACATCATGATCGTTCGGACGCGCCGCCGCATGATCTCGTTGCGCATGGCGGCGAGGTGCAAAGTAAGGAACAACAGACCAAACGCGAACCCCATGACCAGCAGCGGGACAAGCAGGGTCGGATGAATCGAGGGCCCGCCGAGACGCAGTACCGACGCCGGTTGGTGCAGGGTGCTCCACCAGTCGACGGAAAATTTGATGATCGGCAGGTTGACGGCACCGACCAGAGTGAGAATGGCGACCGCGCGCGCGGCGCGCGCCGGCTCCTCGATCGTGCGCCAGAGCGCGATCACGCCGAGATACATCAGGAACAAGACAAGCACCGATGTCAGCCGCCCGTCCCAGACCCAATAGGTGCCCCACATCGGCCGGCCCCAAAGCGAGCCGGTGATCAGGCATTGCAGCGTGAAGGCAGCCCCGATCGGGGCAGCCGTTTTGGCGGCGACGTCTGCCAGCGGATGGCGCCAGACCAGGGTGCCGAGCGCGGCGATACTCATGATCGACCAGATCCCCATGGAGAGCCATGCCGACGGCACATGGATGAACATGATCTTGGCGGTCGCGCCTTGCTGGTAGTCGTCGGGGGCGCCTATCACCCGGATGAGCCCATAGGCAAAGGCAGCGACCGTGGCGAGAGCCAGCCACGGCAGGACGCGGTTGACGAGTGTCAGGAAGCGCGTCGGGTTTGCAAGATCAATGATGGCCATGGGATTGCACCAAAACATGTTTCGGAAAACAGCACACCGATCTTGGGTCTGGATCTTGGGCCGGCCCAGGATCGGCGCTTGACGAAGCGGCTATAGCCGATTTTGCCGGGTGTTTCGAAGAAAAAACGGCGACCAAACTCCTAAATAGGTAGTGGGGTGGCGATATCGCAATGAGCTTATTCCATCGCCGCTATTCCATCCCTTGCCGGAGCGCGGCGCCGGCCGCTACCGGTCCGATCACGAGGCTCATGAGCGTGAGCGCACACAAGATGCTGAATGGCGCTCCGAACGACATCGGGCCGGTGATCGCAGCGTTTGCGGCCGCGACGCCAAAAATGAGGACCGGGATGGTCAGCGGCAGGACTAGCACAGCCAACAACAGGCCACCGCGGCGCAGCGCGACCGCAAGGGCCGCGCCAATGAGCCCGATGAAGGTCAAGGCCGGAGTTCCGACCAGCAAAGTGAGCGCAACTGCGGCAGTTGCCTGCGGGTCGAGATTGAGCAGCAACCCAAGCACCGGGGTTGCAACCACCAGCGGCAGACCGGTGGTCAACCAGTGGGCGAACGCCTTCACGGCTACAACAATCTCGATCGGCATGCGTGCCATCAGCAGGAGATCGAGGGAACCGTCTTCGTAGTCGGCCGCAATGAGCCGATCGAGGGCAAGCAGGCTTGCGAGCAGCGCGCCGAGCCAGAGGATCGCGGGGCCGATGCGGGCCAGGAGACCAAGATCCGGCCCGATCGCGAACGGGATAAGGGTCACGACGATCAGGAAGAACAGCACCCCGATCACAGCACCACCGCCGACCCGCATGGCAAGCCGGATGTCCCGAACCAGCAGGGCGGACAGGGTGTTCATAAGTGACCGTTCCCGGGGGTGTGTTGAGTTGTGCTTCCCAGTCTGAGTTCAGCGGGCGCTTCCAAGCCGATCGGCCCATGGGCCGCCGCTAGCAGGACGCCGCCGTCTTTTAGGTGTTCGCTCATCAGTTGGGCGAGCATGGCCTGCGAGCCGGTGTCGAGAGCGGTGGTCGGTTCGTCAAGCAGCCAGATCGGCCGTTTGATGGTGACCAAGCGGGCGATCGAAAGCCGGCGACGCTGTCCGGCCGACAGATAGCCGGCCGGCAGGTCGATGATGGACCCGAGCCCAACGGTGGTAAGTGCCTGGTCAATCGACGGGGAATCGGCTGACGGGGCATGGGCGCCGAGCATCTGCACCCAAAAGTTGAGGTTTTCTCGAACCGTAAGGGCCGGCTTGAGGGAATCCTGGTGGCCCAGATAGTGCGCCTGCTCGGGGACCGACAATTCCGGATCTCCACCTTCAAGTATTACATTACCTCCAGTTCTCCGCACCAAACCCGCCAGGAGGCGCAATAGCGAGGACTTGCCGACCCCGTTTGGACCCAGCACCACGAGTGCCTGGCCTGCCGAAATCGTAAAGCTCAGGCCCGCAAACACCTCACGGCCGCCCCGGATGCAGGCGAGATCGGTAGCCAGAAGCCGCATCTATTGTCCCCCGCGGCGCGGTTTCCAAAAACCGCCAACACCAAATTTACTATCGATCTTGTTGACGAGTGTCGATAATCTGGAACAGATAATAAAAAGACCTTATAAACCAGGATGATCCGCGTTTATTCGCACACCCGCGCGGATGTCGCGACCGGCGACAGCTGGAGCTTAACTGGTAACATGGTACCTTAAACCAGCCTTTCGATGGGACGGAATACGACGATTGGGATAAGGCAATTATGGCTTCTCGCGACAGCTTCAGGTGCTGCAAAAGCCTCAACGTGGGCAACAAGACCTACGCATTTTTCAGTCTCGAGGCGGCCGAGAAGAACGGACTTAAAGGGATCTCGCGGCTTCCGGTTTCCATGAAGGTGCTGCTGGAAAACCTTCTTCGCAATGAAGATGGCCGCAGCGTCACCAAGGAGGACCTGCAGGCCTTCGCGCAATGGCTCAAGACCAAAACGTCGGAGCGCGACATCGCGTTCCGTCCAGCGCGCGTGTTGATGCAGGACTTCACAGGCGTTCCGGCCGTTGTCGATCTTGCCGCAATGCGTGACGCCATGAAAGTCCTGGGCGGCGACCCAAAGAAGATCAATCCGCTTGTGCCGGTCGATCTTGTGATCGATCACTCGGTACAGATCAATCACTTCGGCAACACGGGCGCATTCAAGAAAAACGTTGCAGAAGAGTATAAGCAGAACCAAGAGCGCTATCAGTTTTTGAAGTGGTCACAGAAATCCTTCGACAATTTCCGCGTTGTGCCGCCTGGCACCGGTATTTGCCATCAGGTCAATCTCGAATATCTGGCGCAGACCGTTTGGACCAGGAAGGACACTCTCAAGGTTGATGGCCAGATGGCGACGATGGAGGTCGCCTATCCGGACACGGTGGTGGGCACCGATTCCCACACCACGATGGTCAATGGATTGTCTGTGCTCGGTTGGGGCGTGGGCGGCATCGAAGCCGAAGCCGCGATGCTTGGCCAACCCTATTCGATGACACTGCCCGAGGTGATCGGCGTCAAACTGTCAGGCAAGCTCAAAGAAGGCGTGACTGCCACCGACCTCGTGCTCACGGTCACGCAATTGCTGCGCAGGCGCGGCGTCGTCGGCAAGTTTGTCGAATTCTTCGGGCCAGGTCTTGCCAATCTCACGATCGCTGACCGCGCCACCATTGGCAACATGTCGCCGGAATATGGTGCCACTTGCGGCTTCTTCCCGGTCGATGACGACACCATCACTTATCTGCGTGAGACTGGCCGCAGTGCCGATCGCATTGCCCTGGTCGTTGCCTATGCCAAGGCGCAGGGCATGTACGTTACGAAGAATTCGCAGGATCCGACTTTCACCGACGTGCTCAAGCTTGATCTGGCGTCGATTGAGCCATCGCTTGCCGGGCCCAAGCGGCCGCAGGATCGTATTGCGCTCAAGGAAGTGAAGCAGGGCTTCGCTTCCGCTATGGACAAAGAGTTCGGCAAGAGCGGCGAGGCCGGAAAGCGTTTTCCGGTCGAGGGCCGCAACCATGATCTCGGCCATGGTGACGTTGTGATCGCGGCGATCACATCCTGCACCAACACATCCAATCCGAGCGTGATGATGGGCGCGGGCTTGCTCGCGCGCAAAGCCATCGCCAAAGGGCTCACCGTCAAGCCTTGGGTCAAGACCTCGCTCGCGCCGGGCTCCAAGGTCGTGGGCGAATACCTCGAGAAGTCCGGATTGCAGAGCGACCTCGACCAGCTCGGCTTCAATCTCGTGGCCTATGGCTGCACATCCTGTATCGGCAATTCGGGGCCGTTGGCGCCGGAGATTTCCAAGGCCATCAGCGCGCAGGACCTCGTCAATGTCGCGGTATTGTCCGGCAACCGCAACTTCGAAGCCCGGGTCAATCCGGACGTTCGCGCAAATTACCTGGCATCGCCGCCGCTGGTGGTGGCCTATGCGCTCGCGGGGTCGATGAATGCCGATCTGGTGAAGCAGCCGCTCGGCGTCGACCAGAAAGGCAAGAAGGTGTTCCTCAAGGACATCTGGCCGACCAGCCGCGAGATCAATTCGCTCGTTCGCAAGACGATCAACAAGCAGATCTTCACCAAGAAATACGCCGACGTGTTCAAGGGTGAATCGTTCTGGCGCAAGATCAGCGTCAAAGGCGGCTTGACTTACGGGTGGGACAAGAAGTCGACTTATGTGCAGAACCCGCCCTATTTCGTCAGCATGGGCAAGAATCCGGCGGCCTTGACCGACATTGTGGACGCGCGTGTGCTCGCCCTGATGCTTGATTCGATCACCACCGACCACATCTCTCCGGCGGGTTCGATCAAGGTCGATTCACCGGCCGGAAAATATCTCGTCGAGCGCAAGGTCAAGCCGGTCGATTTCAACCAATACGGAACGCGGCGCGGCAATCATGAAGTGATGATGCGCGGCACCTTCGCAAACATCCGGCTCAAGAACCAAATGGTCCCGGGTGTCGAGGGCGGCGTCACCGTGCACTATCCGTCACGCGCACGCATGTCGATCTATGACGCCGCGATGCGCTACAAAGCCGAAAAGGTTCCGCTGGTCGTCTTTGCCGGCAAGGAATATGGTTCGGGTTCCTCGCGCGATTGGGCCGCAAAGGGCGCCAATCTCCTTGGCATACGCGCGGTCGTATGCCAGACGTTCGAGCGCATCCACCGTTCAAATCTGATCGGCATGGGTGTCCTGCCCCTCTGCTTCGAGGAAGGGACGTCCTGGCAGACGCTCGGCCTCAAGGGCGACGAGCAGGTCACGATCCGGGGCCTCCATGGTGAACTCAAGCCGCGGCAGCGCCTTACGGTCGAGATCGTCGCAGCTGACGGCGGCCTTCGGCGCGTTCCGCTGATTTGCCGGATCGACACGCTTGATGAACTGGATTACTTCAAGCATGGCGGCATCCTGCAATATGTGCTTCGACAGCTATTGAGTGCGTGAGGCCGCCCGCGATGCTTGCCTGGAACACAATAGAGTCACCTTAACGTGAGTGGCGGCTGATCATGGGGATGACTATGAACAGGACCGCGTGCGATTTCGGGCTGGGGCCAAGCGCCGTCCTGATCGGTCCCAAGTCCCGCACTGAGTCCGGTACTAAGTCCCTTACTGAGTCCGGCACTGAGTCTGGCGCACGATTTGGAGGCAGGTGAATGGTAAGACTGAGCCTCGCATATGCCGCCGTGTTTGCCTGTGCGTCTTCGGCAATTGTCGAGCCCGCGATGGCCGGGGAAAAGCGAGCGGTCCTGGAGCTGTTCACGAGCCAAGGATGTTCGTCATGCCCGGCTGCCGATAAGCTTCTAGGGGAGCTTGCCTCCGACCCGTCGCTGGTGTCGATCAGCCTGCCGATTGACTACTGGGACTACCTCGGCTGGAAGGATACGCTCGCCGATCCGCGCCATTCCGCTCGGCAGCGAGCCTATTCGGGGGTTCGCGGCGATCGCGAGGTTTACACGCCGCAAGTCGTTGTGAACGGCAGTGTTCACGCGCTCGGCAGCAGCAAGAGTTCTATTGAAAAAGCGGTTGCCAAGAGTCGGGTAAATCCGGCTACGCTGTCCCTTCCCATTGAGGCATCGTTTGCGAATGCGGGCCTTTCATTTTCTTTACCGGAACGCGGCGGTTTGTCCGCGCCGGCCGAGGTCTGGATAGCGGCCACGTCCCGCGCGGTCACGGTCACGATGCAACGCGGCGAAAACCGCGGCAAGACCATCACGTATCACAATGTGGCGCGCCGCTGGGTGAAGATTGGCCAGTGGCAAGGGAAGGCCAATAGCTGGACCATACCGGTGCGTGATTTTGCCGCCGACGGCGTCGACAGTGCGGCGGTGTTCGTTCAATCGGGCACTGTCGAGAAGCCCGCCACGATATTGGGCGCAACCTCCCTGGTGTTGCGCTGACGCGAACTTGCGAACGAACCTACGAAAAAGGACCAGCTTTCGCCGGCCCTTTAATGGTTGGCGGATCTGCTTGATCCCCCTGCGCGCGAAATACCCGTGCACAAATCCTCCGGAACCCGATCCGCCCCCAGCGCCGGGGGCTGGGGGGCTGAGGAATCCGGCGCTCGCAAGCAGACCGGGCCCTGAGGCAACAGTTTTTCTTTTCCCACGCCAGGTTGACCGTCACTGGGCCGAATTCGGGCAGTATTATGATTTCCTTTACGATTCTGTGAAACTCGCGATGCGTCAGGGTAGGGAAGCACCGCGCTGCGCCTGTCGGTTGCGGTCGACGGGTTCGCGACAGCAATGCTGGTATCCCCGTCTGGCACTTGCCGCGGGTCACGTTCGGCGCGATCATCATATACCTGTCACATAAGGAGGCGCCGATGATTCCTGGCGATACCGAACCCAGCCAGTTGCCTGGGGGCGAGAACGTTCCGCCGCTCGTCCCCATGGCCCGCGTTACCTTCGACCGGCGCGAGCTCAACAGAATTTTCAGCCTCTATGGCCGTATGGTTGCGGCCGGCGAGTGGCGCGATTATGCCATCGATTTTCTTCGCGACCGTGCGGTGTTTTCCGTGTTCCGCCGCACCTCGGAAGTCCCGATCTACCGCATCGAAAAAAATCCAAAACTCGCACGCCGTCAGGGCGTCTATAGCGTGATCTCGGCCACAGGCTTGATCGTGCGCCGCGGCCAAGAGCTCGATCGTGTGTTGCGCTCGATCGACAAGTCGTTGCGCGTTGTGGCGGGTTGAGTGTGAACGTTACCAACCGGCTATGCGAAAAAATCACATCGATTACGACCGATCAGATCGGCGAGGACGCCATCGTAAAGGCGCGGCAGCTTGTCCTTGATGGTATCGGCGTCGCGGTCGCCGGGGCGCGCATCGAAGCAGCGCCACGGATATTGGCCAGCTATTTGCGTCAGCAAGAATCTAAACCGGAATCTTCCGCGCTCGGTTTCGGGTTCTCGCTGGCGGCTGTGCCGGCAGCCCTGCTCAACGCGGCCTCCATGCATGTGCTTGATTTCGAGCCGATGTGGACGCCGGCAACCCATGCGCTCTCGCCGACGCTGGCGTCGGTACTGGCGCTGGCCGAACGGTTCGGCGCCTCTGGACGCGATGTGCTCGCTGCGCTCGTCAAGGGGATCGAAATCCAGGGCTGGATTCGGCAAGCCTCCGGCCATGTGGAATCGCGCGACTTCAAATTCCATCCCCCCGGTATGGTGGGGCCGATCGGGGCAGCGGTCGCAGCCTCGCATCTCCTCAAACTCGATGCCCAGCAACTCGCGCATGCCATCGGGATCGCGTCGTCGCGCTGTGGGAGTCTCACCAGCAACACCGGCACGATGACCAAGTCGACGCATTGCGGCTATGCGGCGTCGCTGGGTCTTGAGTCTGCGCTGCTCGCTGCGAGAGGGTTCACGGGTGACGAACATCCGTTCGACGGTCCGCGCGGCTACGCGGCGACATTCCTGCCGCCGCATTTCGACCGCAAGATGCTGCTGCGGTTCGGACCTCCATTTCGCCTGATCAATCCCGGCTATACGCTTAAGATCTTTCCGTGCAAGTTCACGACCCACTACGGCATCACGGCGGGCTTGGCAGTTCGCTCGCGCATTCCTTCCCCGGATGCCATCCGAACCATCCGTGTGCTGGCTCCGGTCGTGCCGACCGGCGACCGGCCGCACCCTGCGACCGGTCTCGAAGGCAAGTTTAGTGTGCAATTCACCCTTGCGGCAGCCCTGCTCGATGGCGTGGTCAGCCTTTCAACCTTCACGGATGAACGTCTCATGCGGCCCGACATGCAGGCGCTCTTGAACAAGATCACGCTCACCATGACACCCGACATCACCACGGAATACAACGCCGGCCGTTATGTCGATCTCGACATCGAACTGGACGATGGAACGCGCATCCACGAACGTTGCGAGCGGCCGCGTGGCTCCTGGGGCGCGGAGCCGATTTCCGACGCCGAACATCTCGCCAAGGTAAGGAGCTGCCTTGAAGGCTCGTCGTCGCTATCGGCGATCGAAGAGCTGATCGGGCTCGGGCAACGTTTCGAGAGCCTGCAGGCCGATGGTGTTTGTAAGCTGCTTGCGCTCGCCCGCGGGATGCAAGGTATCTGATCGGGGTCCGCATTGAGCGATACGCCGTCGATGCTATATGTCACCGACGTCGTCTGACGAGGGAGGCCTTTTGCCGTGTTCGACGTGTCGGTTCATCAAGTGGCCATCCGCGTCGGGGCATGTCTTCTCATTCTGGCCATCCACGGCTTTGCGCTTGCGGCAATCGCCTGGGGTTTGGGTGACCGCGGGCCGAAGTTCGACGGGCGATTGACCGCCAATCCGTTTCGCCATCTCGATTTGATCGGCACGCCTGTGATGATCCTGGTGCAGGTCGGCTGGATCAGGCCTATTGCGATTGATCCGGCAGAGCTTCGCTTTGGTCGCTTCGGATTGGTCATCTGCGTTTTGGGAAGCCTCGGCATCACGCTCGTAACGGTCGCTCTGCTGCTGCAATTGCGTCTTCTCGTCCTGACATTCCTGCCGAATGCTTTCGTGCCGACCATCATCGCCGTGTTGCACGAGACTGTTGACGTGACCGCGTGGTTTGTCTTGTTCAATCTCCTGCCGCTGCCGCCGTTGACCGGCATGCATTTCGCGGCGGCCATTCGCCCGACGCTTGCGCCATTGTTTGCGCGGTACCATCTCTATGCCGCCGTGGCACTTGGCGCGGTTGCGCTCACCGGCATGATGCAAACGGTGTTGCAGCCCATTAGGATCGCGATCAAAGACCTGTTGCCTGGGTTATACTAACTGATCAGTCCTGATCGTCGCCAATCCCGCAACAGCAGGTGCTCGATGTTCGTGTCCGAGCGGACCACGACGTAGCGGCCGAGCTTGCGCACGACCTGGCGGCGCAAGCGATCCTGCCATTGCGCAAGCGCGTCCAAATAGTCATCGAGCACGGCCTGATCGACCAGCAGTTCAACTTCATGTCCGCTCTCGGCGTCGATCAACCGCGTCTCGCCCGCTCCAAGGCGAGCGGGCTCGAGTTCTTCCGGAGCGGCTACGTGAAGGACGACGATCTCCTGCTGCAAGGCGCCCAGGATCCTCAGGCCGGCCTCGGGATCATCAAGCCACCAGTCGCTGATGAGGATCACCAGTCCGCGATGTGCAAGCCGCGGCAGGGCACTTGCAAGTGCGGGCCCAAATCCGGTTCCAGCCGGCTGTTGCGCATTCATCCAGTCGAAGATCAAGGGGGCTCGCCGCAAGCCGCGCACGACGGGCGACCAGTGCAATCGGCCATGGCTGTGAACCGCTGCTTGCACTGCGTCGCCGCCGGCAAGCCCGACGAAGGCGAGCGCTGACGCCAATCCACGGGAGAAGTCGAATTTCGTCGGCGTCGAAAAATTCATCGACGCACTGCCGTCAACGATGATCGTGATCGGCAGTTGCTGATAAACCGCATATTGCCGGACGTAGTGGCTCCCGGTGCGGGCGAAGAGATGGGCATCGAGGTGCCGCACGTCGTCGCCGGGCTGGTACTCGCGGTAATCGAGGAATTCCATGCCCGACCCCTTGGCAGCCGAGCGCCGCTCGCCGACGCCCAGCGTCGCTTTCGCACGTCGCACCAGGAAGCGCGAGCGCTGCAGCGATTGCAAGAGGCGCGGGGAGGGTGTCACGCGCGCGGCCATCGAGTTTCGCGTAGGATGGGTTTCGCGATTTTATTGCGCGTCAGAGACGTGCAATAAAATCGCTCGACCCATCCTACGATTCTTAACTCTGTGAACGGTGTCACGCGCTGTCCCGGATTGCGTCTTCGAATAGCCGCGTGAGCAGCGCCTCGGCATCGACTTGATCGGCCTCGCCCTCGAAGTTGAGCTGAAAGCGATGGCGCAGCGTTGGCCGCAACACGGCGCACAGATCGTCGAAGCTGACGTTATAGCGGTGTCGCAGGAGCGCATGGCCCTTGGCGGCGAGCACCAGCGACTGCGCGCCGCGCGGGCTGATGCCGAAGCGGATGTAGCGCTTCACGTCGGCGGTGACGTCCGGGTTTTCAAGCTGCGTACGCCGCACGAAGCGCGCCACGGCGCGGCGCACGTGCGAGGCGATCGGCACGGAACGCACCAGCCGTTGCCCAGCGAGGATGTCGTCGACTGTGAGCACTTGAGCCGGCACAGCTTGTGCCGCGCCGGTGGTAAGATCGAGAATGCTGTCAAGTTCGTCTTCGCTCGGGAACGCCAGCACGCTCTTGAACAAAAAGCGGTCGATCTGCGCTTCGGGCAGCTGGTAGGTGCCTTCCATTTCGATCGGATTCTGCGTCGCCAGGACAAAGAACGGACGCGGCAACGGCATGCTGCGCCCGGCCGCGGTCACGGTGCGCTCCTGCATGGCTTCGAGCAGCGCGGACTGCGTCTTCGGTGTTGCGCGGTTGATCTCGTCCGCGAGCAACAGCTGGGTGAAGATCGGCCCGGCCTGATAGGTCGCCCGCGTGTGTCCCTGTTCGTCCGGCAGCAAGGCAATTCCACCCGTGATGTCGGCCGGCATCAGATCCGGCGTGAACTGGATGCGTGCAAAGCTTAAGCCCGTCGCGGCACCGAGCGTGCGCACCAGCAGCGTTTTGCCGACACCAGGCGCGCCCTGCAACAATACATGGCCTTCGCAGATCAGCGCTATGAGCAGTTCATCAATGACGGCAGCGTGGCCGACCACGCACTTCGCAATCTCCTGGCGCGCACGGCCAAGCGCGTCGAGCAGCCGGTCGAGCGCATTGGCATCGGGATTTGTGGCCGGCGATGTCGCGGCGGCTCCCTCGTTCTTGATCGGCATGCTCACGAGCATGGTTCCCCCGTAGGCGCTAGGTTAAGAACGTAGGATGGGTAGAGGCAGAACGTGTTCTTCACACGTTTTGCCGAAACCCATCAACCCCTCAAGCCGCGAGATGATGGGTTTCGGTAAAGTGCGCAAGAAAGAGCGCACTTTGCCTCTACCCATCCTACGCAAGCCCATGCTGCCGCTTTCCGCGATGGAAACCGGAAGCATAGCGAATGATCAACCCGACAAGAAACAGCGCAAGCGCAACCAGCGTCCAAACCTGCCGGGCGTCACGCGCGACCCAGCGTCGATCGCCTGTGACGAATATCTGCTCAGCGTCACTGAGAATGCGTCCGCCGGTCGCCGCCGCGAGGACGGTCAATCGTTCTGGCATAGCCCGCTGCAATGCGTAGAGCGCCGGATAGGCGACATGAAGCGGTGCTTCGGCTGTCGTGCCTTCGGCCCCGACGCGCAGGGTGAAATCGCCCGCAAGGTTGAGCATCGCGCGGCCTGCGTAGTGGCCGGTCGACGTCTCCACGAGTGCAATGTCGGTGGATTTCAGATCAGGGCCGATCAACGCGGCGCTGATCTTGAGACCTCCGCGTGGAACGCCATCCTGGTTCAACGCTTCGATCGTGACGCCGACCTCGTCGCCATGCCGGACCATCCTGGCGTTGAGGCTCGGGTTGCTCACGAATACGTGGCGCAAGATCTGCGACCACATGAGTGGAAATTGCGGCATTGCCTGCCAGTTCTGGTTCCATGCGCCGGCGCCATGCGTGGCAAGCGCAACCACACGGCCATTGCCGTAGCGCCAGGAGGCGAACAGCGGCACTTGCTCGTCCTTGGCATCGGCCACCGAGAGATGAAGGTCGGCCTCTGCTTTGCGAGTTGTGAGCACATAGCCTTGGATCGGCGGCAAGACTTCCGGCAGGCCGGCAAAGAATTCCGCATTGCGTGTGACCCACATGGGCATGGCGGAACGCTCCTCGATTGGTTTACCCGAAAGGAGCAACGCTTCCTGCGAGAGAATGCTCGGCAGCGCCTTGAAGTCCTGCGTGGCGTGAAACGCCCCTTTACCCGCGCGGGCAATCGTTTCAAGCTGTGCGGGGTTGGCGCCCTCACCGATCGCGACACTTGAGACCGAGATGTTCTGCTCGGTGATCGCCTTGAGGATGCCAGGGAAATCGCCGGGTTGCGACAGCCCGTCCGACATGACGACGATGTGCTTCGCCATCGCGTCGACGCCTTCGAACTGCTTGAGCGCTTCCACCAGGCCCGGGTAGATGGCGGTGCCGCCACCGGGATCGAGTCCGGCCAGCGCCTGCGTGACAGCGCTCGAATCCTTGGCGCGGCCAAGCGGCATCAGCACTCTTGCCTCCGAATCGAAAGCGATGATCGAAATCAGGCTTTCCTCGTGTAACAAGCGGATGGCCGCAAGCGTCGCCTGTTTGGCGATGTCGAGCCGGGTTGCGCCACCTTCGTCGCGCTGCATGCTGCCGGAGCGGTCGAGCACGAAGGCCATAGCGACTTTGGGCGCGTCGCGCGGAACGCGGCTCGACAATGGCGAAACCCGCTCCAGCGGTGTTTCGTAATAGCCGCCTGGTCCAAAACTGTTTTCGCCGCCCAGCACGATGAGACCGCGGCCATGGTCCGCCACTGCCTTCTCGATCAGTTCCTGCTGCAATGTCGCAAGGTCGATGGCCGGCACGTTCATCAGCACGATAGCCGAATAAGAGAGCCAGTCCTTGAGGTAGTAGGGCGCCCGTTTGGGCTCGACGACCTTGGTCTTGATCTCGTGCAGCGCCAGCGATTTGACGAGGACCTCGGCCCAAGCCGCTTGCGGTGTCACGATCAGCACGTCCGGCGCGGCCAAAACGTCAATGGTGACGCCGTCGCGATTGTTCTGGCGAATTGTGTCGCCTTGCGCATCAACTGCCACCTCGTAGCGGACTCGCCCGAAGGTTGCCGGCGGGAGATCGGCTTCGATCGTGTTGCGGCCATCGGCGAGATCGAGCGCACGTTCCACGATGACGTTGTCGTCTTTGAGAATGCGCAGCGTCGCTGACATCCCCCCGCGGCTCAAGATTGTCGCCTTGAGGGCGACCGGGTCTCCGGCGTAGATGCGCGCCGGCACCGACACGCGCTCCACCAGCACCTCGCCGGCCGGCATCTGCGGCATCGGCAGTACGTCGACCTTGAGGCCGCGCGCCTTGAGTGTTGGCAGCATGAGACCGAAATTGCCGCGTGTCTCGTTGCCGTTGGTCGCGATAACGATCCGGCCCGGCGCATCCGCCGGCAGCATCGCGGCAGCCGTCATCAAGGCGTCTTCGACATTTGCGGCGGTCGGTGCAGACTCGTTGCTCCCGCTTGCGCTACGCACATCGTGCCCAAGATCCGCCAAGAGCCGGCTGGTGGCGTCGACGCCGACGAGCCCCAGTCGGGTTGTCGCAGCCTCGGGATTGCGCTCGGCGGCGGTCGAAATTTGAGCCACAACGTCTATGCCTGGCACGCGCAAGTGGGGCCCCGCGACGACAACGACATTCTCGGTGCGATCAGGAACGAGCAGCGGCACGTCGAGTATGGCCGCCAGCGCGAACATGATCGCCACAACATTCACTGCCAGGAGGAGACGGCGTCGCAGCGCCAGCGGATTGCCACGCATGAGTGCATTGAGGTGGAGGAACCGTTCCGTGCCACGGCCTGCGAGGTAGGCCTCGACCAGCATGAGTGACAGAACTGCGGCAACGAGCCACCACCACGGGGGCCGTACATTCGACCAATCGGAGAGGGGCGGCGCGGCGATAGCCGCCGCGACAGGCGCCGCGGCCGGGGAACTCGGAGCGGCATTGACTGCCAGGTATCTTGTGAGACCATCGCGCGTGAACCGATAGAGCCCGGCGCGGTCGGGGACGAACTCCGGATCGACGCGGTAGGGGAGAATTGTCGTCGCAGGAGCTGCGGCAAGTGATGCCGCCGGACCTGCAAGCGGTAGCGC
>Ga0209488_10000689_pt1 | contig 28579 bp, 27 predicted proteins | sample Rivendell_Oct201_8_FD_188349 | JGI IMG/M metagenome (GOLD analysis project Ga0209488, IMG submission 188349) | Vadose zone soil microbial communities from the Eel River Critical Zone Observatory, Northern California, USA -... | ecosystem: Environmental > Terrestrial > Soil > Vadose zone >...
TTTGGGCTATCATTCGGTCCCTCGGTCGGGGCGTGGCGCAGCCTGGTAGCGCACTTGCATGGGGTGCAAGGGGTCGCAAGTTCGAATCTTGTCGCCCCGACCAATTAAATCAACTACTTACGATTCAAGGTACCGCGAAGCCATTTGCTTGAGGTACCGCGTGAGGTACCGCGAGTTTTTGCGGCCAAGAAAGTCGAAAGGGGAGGGATTCCGAGTTGGCTGAAGATCCGAAGAATGCGGAGCCCGGACAAGAATCGCCTATCGAGCTGTTTTCAAAATTGATCGGTGAGGGAAGCCTCTACGATCCGCAGGCGTTTACGAATTTCGGTCTGAACATAATTGCGTAAAATCGGCCAGATTCCGCAACACGCCGAATTGGTCGCGGGGCGATTAAGGGCCGTTTCCAAAATAGCCGAGCGCATTGACGCGACCGAACTGCGCAGCAATAAGAGGTTTAGCCGCTCGAAAAGTACTCTGAACGGCTGGGTTGCCTTTCTGGGAATTTTGAGCGCGATCGTGCGAATTACGTTTTCTTTACAGATATCCAATTCTATCGGTGCGCCTTGCTCAGCCGCGTGGAATACAAATTCATAGTCCGGTTTTGGTTTCTGTGATTTCGCTCAATGCGATTGGTGCCGCTGGTGGTGAAGACGGTGCCAGAGTCGAGCGAACACGCCGTATCGACGGCGGAACCGATATCCATGCACCTGACGCTTCGTAACGGACTATTGGTGGCGCTGAGGAAGCGACGGATGCGCTGCTGTCTGGGACTATGGTAAAAGTGTTTGGGAGGCGTCGGGGACGCCATGTGGAGATTGAAGCAGTGGTTTATCGGCCTTCTTATGAGCGGCAGACCGTCAACTCGCCTAATCCTCTCGCGAGGTTCGCGCACAGGAGCCGAGTTACCAAATCCGTCGCGCTGGCGGAGAAATATCTTCCCCAAGAAGGTGTTGTTGTTGATTTTGGGGCGGGCACAGGGTTTTTCTTGAGTACTTTAGGTGACAGACGATCCGATGTGGCCCTTTACGCTGTCGAACCGACCATGCCTCCCTGCACAGATTCCCGAATTCATTACGTTCCTAACCTCGAATCGCTCAGACTAGAAGCCGATTTGATCTCAGCCTTTGAGGTGTGTGAGCATCTTACCGATGCTCAATTAGAGCAGCTTCTTTCTGACGCCAATCAGTCCATTAAGACTAATGGACGGCTCATCATCTCGGTTCCGATCATGATTGGAGGGGCGCTTATATTGAAGGAGTTGAACCGTTCCCTTCTGTTCCGGCGTGCATCTGAATATTCGATTACCGAGTTGCTTGCTGGGGTTTTCGGACGCACGGTTCAGCGTCCAACCAACCGAGGTCCAACCCACAAGGGATTCGACTTCCGTTGGCTTCGCGAAAGGGTTCGCGAGCACTTCAGTATCGAGGCTGAGATTCTCTCTCCTCTACCGCTGCCTTGGTGGGCAAACTCACAGATTTTTATTGTCTCCCGCAAGCTTTGAATGAAGTGCGCGGTATCGAGATGGTCGACGATTGCATGAACGGCCGCCACTAGATTCCAGCGCCGCGGATATTTGGCCGGCCACTGCTTGGCCTTCTTCGGACGACTCATGCCTTCACCACTGATTCAACGTGAGCCGCCCATTTGTTGAGAGCGTCGCGTTTTTCGTCGGGATAGGTGTGCAAGTCATACACCTTCACCGTGCCGTCAGGCATATGGTTGATTACGCGCTCGGCGACTGTCTCAGGTATGCCAAGCCTCGCCATGCCCGTGCGAGAGGGTCGTTTTGTGCGGCCTCTGGTTCTTGCCGACTGAGCGGCGAGAGCCTACGACAGGACGAGCACGGATTCCAGATCGCTAAACCGCTGTGCGCTGGCGCGGGCATCTGCGAGCGACAACGGGATCACCGTTCGATCGCTCCAAGCGCAGACTTTCCGTGGCCGAGCACTTTCGCGACACCCGACACGAACTGGCATGTGTCACCTTTGTTTGAGAACTCACCGGCGGCCTCGGCCATGCGCCGCCACTCGTGTTCGTCCGTCGCCATACGGGTCATTAGGTGCGCGAGACCTTCGCCGTTGTCGGACTCGAACACATATCCGTTCACTGCGGTACGGACAAGGCTGTCACGAGCGCCCACATTGTCTGAGCAGAGGATCGGCACACCCATTGCCAGCGCCTCGTTCACAACGAGACCCCATTGCTCCTCTACACTCGGCAAAATCAGCGTGAGGCTCGTGGCCAGTACTTTCGCGACGGCTTCTGCCCCGAGCCAACCTCTGAATTCGACTCCGGTGAGGCCCCGCCTGGCCACATCGGCCCTAAGGGATTCCTCGAGTTCTCCCGACCCGCAGAGATGAAGAGCTCTGGCGTCCGCCCCGGCCGCTTGCCGGTACCGCGCATAGGCGTCGATTGCCAAATGCAGATTCTTTTTCGGCACATGCCGCGCGACTACGGTGAAGTGCCGGAGCGCGAATGGTGTTCCCTCCGGAGCGGGCTGTGCCTGAGCTAGGGCCCGGATTCGAGCCACCGAGACTGTATCATATCCTTCGAAGAGACGATCCGATCGCATCCCCAGAAACTCAAAGTAATCTCGGGACCGTCGCCCTGAGACTAGGCCTCCGTGGTAAGGCAGAAGAAAAAAACTCTTCAACAATTCCCGCCACAGCCATCGTTTCTTGTCGTCAAATTTGACGGGCATCATGAGGTACACTTTCGCGCCCAACAGCCGCAACACGACTGCAACCGCGAGTGTGTCAATAAGGTTATAATTGCATAGGAAGGCGTATTTAATATTGTAATTCCTGAGGTCGGAGAGCCGTCGAACCAGTCTCTGCCAGGTGCCCGTCTCTTGGAATTTCTGATCGACAAATAGATCATAAATTTTGACATGCTCGGAAGAGGTGCGCTCCCACGAATACTCGTCGGATGAAGTGATCGCCGCGCCCACGATATCAAGGTCGGTAATGCGCGCCGCGTGCACGGCCTCCAGCCGATCCAAGTGGTAAGGACCATGCGAAATCCACTGGAATAATATGGTCGGTTTTCGCACTCGCATCATGAATACTGTGTCCAAGATTCCGGTCAAGGAATATATTCAGGCAACAACAAAAATTTGATTCAACGTGCGCCGCCCTTACAAATTCATGGCTAGATTAACCGTTTCCCTGAATATCCACCTGGCGATGGTGGCGTCTAATGAATCTTACTATTGAGGAATTCTTATGCGGATTTCCAAAGTGAAATAACATAGTGGCTCGTACTTCATTGGGGTCAACAGGCAAATTTGCATGTAGCGTTCGGTATCCCCAAAAGAAATAGATGTTTCCTGGGATTAGCTTATAAATATACTTTTGCTTCCCATTCCGAAGAGCAAAGAAACTGACAATCCTCCGCGAGAGTGTATTTTGCAGTAGCATCTTTTCCAGCACGTTGAAAATTACATACTTCCTTATTTTTCGTAGGTTTGGAATCGCAACTAAATGCCCGGCCTTTTCGGGCGGCCCCTCAGGGATATCAATTGGCACGAGAGCAGTCACAACTTCATGATCAAAATGGAAATTTAGTGCCTGACCGACGGCCTTATCGCCTGGAACAACCCTAAGGACATTGAGAACGTCAAAATCGCTATTATTTCTGTTGGTCTCTCGATTGCTCAAATACACAAGGAAATGAGCGAAATTATCGCTTAAAGCTAGCGATCGAAATGCCGACCCCTCTTCCTTATATGGGTTCACCAAAAATAAAAACCTTCTCCCATTTATTCCAACAAGTCGTTTCACTTCCTGTCGGAAGATCTCGAGAGTCTTGAGGGAAATGGCATTTTCAACGCAACAAAACCCCTCGCTCTCCATTTTCTCGTAGCAGCGATTGGCCAAATCAGGCGAGTATCTCGTCTCAAACGGGTCGAGTTCCATCGCAATAACTTTTAGTCAATATTGCGTTTCGTGTCAAACTGGAACTAACGAGAATAACGAGCGGTTGCGATCATGGGTAACGCTGATCTCCATCGATCTTCCCCGGACTAGTCGGATTTTCTCGCCGGACGCGTTTTTAGGTCTGAAAGCGCGCCTTGTCGATCACATCGGAATAAATACTCAACAGTTGCGTGTAGTTGTGTTGCTCCGTGAGGTGGTCATCAAAATAAGCCCGGGCATTGGCGCGCATGCGTCGAAGGCCGTCAGGATCAGCCAGCATCCGACGCACTCCTTCAGCAAGCTCCTTCGGGTCGCCGGCAGTGAATTGTTTACCCATAACGTCGTCTTGGACTAATTCTTCCAGGCTGCCAATACGCGACGCGAGTATCGGTGTACCACATGCAAATGACTCCGCAACAACCATCGGAAACCCCTCGTACCATTCGGACGGGACAATGAGTATTTCCGCATTTGCGATGATCTTCAGTACCGCAGACCGGTTCTGCATCCCCGTAAACTCGATGTTGAGGTTCTCCTGGCGCACGATCGCTTCGCACTGTGTCCTTAGCTCGCCGTCACCCACAATTTTCAGCTTGACCATTGGCAAAGCTCGCCACGCCGCCACCAAAGTTTCTGTGCCCTTACTTTTTAGCAAACCGCCGACATAGGCAACATAACCGCCGCCTCCATTGCCTGCCGCCGGGGGATCTGGGACGAAATTCGGCTTCAGCACGACCTTATGGTCGGCGATGCCCCCTTTGATAATCTTGCTTCGCGCAAAATGCGTGAGAGCAATGTAGCGATCGATAAGTTGTGAGTAGGTGCCGATTGCCCGGTGCAGAGTCAGCATCGACGCCACAGTCGCAGTCGCAGTAAAAGAGCCCCGATAACATCGATGCTTCACCGATTGCAGCAGAGTTCGGTCGACGCATTCCTCGCACGGTTTGCCGTCGCGCAAGAACATCGCCGCCGGGCAAAAGAATCGGAAATTGTGCAGCGTTTGTACCACCGGCACGCCTTGGGCTTTGCAGGCGCCATACACGCTGGGAGACAGCATTGCGAAAGTATTGTGTACGTGGACGACGTCCGGACGAACCTGGCGCAGAAACTTGCTCAGGTCCGAACGCGACCGCTGCGACCAGATCGTGTTCGCGGCCATCGTCATTTTCGCAGAAAACGACGACTCGTCGATATCGTCATTGCATCGGTTGAAAGCAAACACTTGTACGCCGCGCTTCTCCAGCATTTGGTGTTCGTTACACACGGCCGCGTCTTCGCCGCTGGGTGCTCCCGCTCTATATTGGTTGTGTACGAGAAGAACTTTCATTGGCGATTCGTCGATTCGTGCATTGTAATAGAGAAGGGTATGCCTTCAAGACGCTCATACGCGCCGCTGCAGCCCGGAACAGGTCATCGGCCCGATAGTCGAATCCGGGGAGTGTCAGGTTGGCGTTCAGCCGCTCGGAACCGCTGAGCGGACCGTCTCGAAGCATTGCTCGAATTGGCTCAGAATCGCATCGCGCCCCCAACGGGCGATGGCCTGCGCACGCCCCGCCGCTCCTAACGCGGCCCGTCGCGCTGGGTTGCGCGCGAGCAGCGCCACAGCCCCGGCCATGGCTGCACCGTCTTCGGGGGCGACCACGACGCCGCACAGTCCGACCACTTCTGCTACATCGCTGCCTTCGTCCGCCGCGGCCACGATGGGCCTACCGCTCGCCAACATGTTGAGTAGCTTCGACGGCATGTTGCAGTCCACCAGCCCCCGTTGTCGCGGCAGCACATGTATGTCGGCGAGGTTGAGAAGCTCATTGAGCCGTTGCGCAGGCTGCAGAGGCAAAAAATAGACGCGCTCGAGCGCGTGGCTCATCGCCATGATCTCCGCTTTGACGGCTCCGTCACCCGCAATGACCAAGTGCACCTTCTGTCCTTGCAAGACCCGTGCGGCGTCGATCAGAGTTTCAAGCCCCTGGCTGCGTCCTAGGTTTCCGGCGTACAGCGCGATGACGTCGTCGGCGTCCAGCCCGAGTTGCGTCCGAAAAGCGTTCGGCCCCTCGATGCGCTTGATGTCGCCGGTATCCACCCAGTTCGGCAACAGCCGAATTCTGTCGGCGGGAAAGCCCTTATCCCGCAATCTCGCCGCCATGGTCGGCGATATCGTCGAGGCGTAGTCAAAGCCACGGATTGCCCATCGCTCGAGCGCAAGCGCGAATCGGCGTAGGCCTTCGCCCCGCACAACCGCGGCGCCAAAGGCGGCTTCGACCTCGTAATCCTGAATATGCGACCAGGAGACGGCGCCGCTTAGGCGGGCTGCGAGCAAGGTCGCGGGCGCCGCGAACACCGTGGGTTGAACGGCAATGATGATCTCGGGTTTCCATGTCACCGCCTGCCACACCAACACGGGCGCCATGCTGATCGCATACGAGAGCAGGTGCAGCATTCGATGCAGTGCGCGCGGATTCCTCGGCACGTAGATCGGGCAGCGGTAGGTCACGATGGTTTCAATCTGGTCGCATCGCCAACCGGACCGTCGGTCGGACGCTGAAAGCCGCCACTGCGGATAATAGGGAAACGCGGTCACCACGCGAACATCGTGTCCCCGTTGCCGAAGCCAACAGGCCATGTCGCCCGTGTATCTCGCGCAGCCGATGAGTTCGGGGGTGAAGTTCAGTGCTTGTATTAAAAGTTTTATGGCAAGACTCCCTCATCGCTGCCGATGACATAAAGTGCTAGACGTCGTCGGCTAATTGTGCAATCGTCGGGCACGTTCGGTTGATCGCAAGTGTTGCGTGTCGAGTAGATACGCCGCGGCTCGGCGGACCAACCGGTCGCGGAGTGAAACTCGAAGCACTCGGAAGGTCTTCGTGAAGATTCAGCCTCGTTTGCAGGTCGACGGCGAACTCGCCGGTGAAATCTCGCCGGCGTCCGATGCACCCCTCGTGCGCGTAGTTATACCCGCGTTTGGAACAACCGATAAGATCGCCGAAGTGGTCGCAGCCGCGCTCGCATCCCGGGGTCTTTTCGAACTCGAGGTCGTCGTCGTCGACGACGGCAACAACGTCGATTTGCAACAGGCGCTTTGCGGCCTGTGCGTGTCGATCGTCGGCACGGGCGGTAGCGGCAGCGCCGCGATCGCGAGGAATACCGGTGCCAGCGGATTTCACGGCGACTTCATTGTCTTCATAGATTCGGACGTTGTCATCGACGAGTGGTGCATCGACCATCTTCTCCGGCCCATGCGCGGGCACCGCGCCGAAGCCACCGTCGGCAACTATTCGAAAAATGTGGCTGGCCTGCCTTTCGCATCCCAGTATAAGCAGCTTTATGTATCGATGGTCTACGAGCGCAGGTCGGGATACTTGCGCAACGAATTTTGGACCGCGACCGGCGCGATAGACACGGCAGTTTTTCACCGCATCGGCGGATTCAACCAGCGCTTCAGGGGCGCGGGCGGCGAAGATACGGAACTCGGGGCGCGCCTGACCAACCAGGGTTATCGCGTCTTGGCCGTACCGGAGGCCTTGGGCGACCACCATCACCGCATGTCCATGAAACAACTGCTGCTTAACGACTGGCGAAAAGGGCTGCTCGCCATGGGATGTTTTTTCGAGAGCGAAGGCGCAATTACCAATAATCGACATGCGACACGGCGCGATATTCTTTCCGTGGGCATCGCGGACCTGGCCGTCGTGTTATTGCTGTTGTCGCCGCTTCTATATGGATTTCTGGGGCGGCCGATGGTCCTCGCGCTTCTCCTGGCCGTTATGAGCTACATTGGGTTTCGCGCCGACATTCTGCGCGCATTCTCATCGCAGGGAATCTCGTTTGTGGTTCGCGCCTTCGGCGTGATGTTCTTGTTGGATCTGACGCGCTCCGCATGTTTTGCGGCCGGCGTCGGCCTGCGGATCAGGGCACATGGCGCCAAATCGTCTCAACCCTCAGGTTCAGAGGCGGCCGCACATCGATCCGCGGACGACCCGAGTCACCCGACACACATTGCAGCGTCTGAGAACTAAGGAGAAGGGCATGTTGGGGCAATCACTGTATAGAAAAGCGACCTCGGTCAAACGGCTGATGGCGCCCGGTGCGCAAATGCCCGTGTACCTGCTGATGTTCGTCACCAATCGGTGTAACGCACGATGCGAACATTGCTTTTACTGGAGCGAATTGAATACCAAAGTAAAAATGGAACTGACGGTAGACGAGTTCGATAGTCTGGCACGCAGTTTAGGACCCATGTTGCAGATCACTTTTACCGGTGGCAGCCCGGAGCTGCGAAAGGACCTTCCCGACGTGGTCGAGCGGTTTTACAGGCATTGCCGCCCTACCAATATGACGTTCTGCATGCTGGGTCACGCCAGAGAGCGCATTCTCGATCACGTCACGAAAATCCTCCGGCGCTGCCCCGGTCAGAAGGTCAAGATCGGCATTTCCTTGGACGGCATTGGCGAGGATCACGACCGGCTTCGCGGCATTCCGGGACTCTTCGAGCGGGTCGTCGGCACCATCGAAGACTTGGCGGATCTAAGGCGCCACTACTCAAATCTTCGCGTTGACATCGGCATGGTAGTCCACGGCATGAACTACGAAACCGTCGGCGAGACCGCCCGCTGGGTCCGAGCGAATTTGCCCGTCGACGTGCTCAAACCCATTCTGGTGCGGGGCAATCCTCTGAACCCGGACACGCTGGATGAAATCTGCAAGACCACATATTTGAACATCGTCGACCGCGATGCACGATGGCTCACCGGCGCGGGCAAAAGCGGTGACTTCTCGGCATGGGATTTCCTGGTGCACACCAAGGAGAAACTCTCCCGCGACATCGTCGCCGAGACCAGCCACTCGAAAGTCGCGCCCGTGGTTTGCGCGGGCGGCAGGGAGACCGCGGTGATCTATCCCACGGGGGATGTCGCGGGCTGCGAACTTCGCGACGATATTCTTGGCAACCTGCGCGACAAGCAGTTCGATTTTCGCAAGATTTGGTTTGGCGACGAAGCCGAGGGTTTTCGCGAGACCACGGGCGCGGTTTCGGCCTGCAAGGGCTGCTACCATCATTGCTTCATCAGTCCCGCGATTTTCCGCACTCCCAAGATGTGGGGCCGCATGGCCGCCGCGGCATGGGACATTCACCGCAATCTCAACAGCCGCGTGATCGACGCCTGACCTTCTTACGTTCCGAGTGGCGCTTCCCGCATTCAGGCCGCGCGCAGTTTCTGCCGGAAATAACCAATTGTCTTGACCAGCCCCTCTTCCAGCGGAATCTTTGGGACCCAGCCGAGCTTTTCCTGGGCCAGTGAGATGTCCGGCTTGCGTTGCAAGGGATCGCCGGACGGCAGCGGTTCGAAAACCAGCTTGCTCTCACTTTCGGGAATGAGGCGGAGGATTCTCTCCGCCAGTTCCCTTATAGTGAATTCGGACGGATTTCCCAAATTGACGGGTCCGGTGAAGCCCTTATCGTTTTCCATCAGGCGCACCATACCCTCCATCAGATCATCGACGTACTGAAAACTGCGAGTCTGGCTGCCATCGCCGTAAACGGTGATGTCCTTGTTGGTTAGTGCCTGGGTGATAAAATTCGAGACCACGCGGCCATCGTTCGGGTGCATGTTGGGCCCGTAAGTGTTGAAGATCCGGGCTACTCGTACATCCAGATGATGTTGGCGGTAGTAGTCAAAGAACAGTGTCTCCGCACAGCGTTTGCCTTCGTCGTAGCATGAACGCAATCCGACAGGGTTCACATGCCCCCAATAATCTTCACGCTGCGGATGCATCTGTGGATCACCATACACCTCGCTTGTTGAAGCCTGGAAAATTCTCGCCTTAACACGCTTTGCCAATCCGAGCATATTGATGGCTCCGTGCACGTTGGTCTTGGTGGTCTGCACGGGGTCCCGTTGATAGTGAATGGGCGAGGCCGGACACGCCAGATTGTAGATTTCATCGATTTCCACATAAAGAGGGAAAGTGACGTCGTGGCGCATCAGCTCGAAATACGGGTTTTCGATCAGATGGGCAATGTTGTCTTTTGTACCACTGTAAAAATTGTCGACGCAAAGCACGTCGCTGCCGCTCCTGAGCAATCGTTCACACAAATGGCTTCCGAGAAAACCCGCACCACCCGTGACCAGAACTCTTTTTCTATTTGAAACCTTCACGAGCCCTTTTGGGGTGGGCATTTAGTGTTGCCTGCTCAAATGAACGAAGACTGAATTGCCCATCCCTTCAGAAAGAAGCGTCGGAAGTAATGGTCCATGTGCTCTAGAACTTGAAACATGCATACAAATATCGAAGGCTTTCTCATTGCTTGTATCCATTTCTCGAATGTCGCCGAGCGTCACCCGAACTCCCAACCGGCGGATCTCTGGCCACTGTGTATTCCCACTTTTGAGCGGGGTAGTCGCCCGGTTTGTGGTCATACGCCAGGGAATAGAATTTTTCGTCCCCCGCAACATAGATAGAAACTGCTTCTTATCACAGAACTCGACCGTCGTCGCGGAGTCTTTGCAAAGCTGCCGGCAATTCCTAGAGTCAGTGTACTCGGAGGATAGTTAACTTAAAGCCCACTATTCGAAGTTCGAGTGTCCGACCAGGTTGCCGAGTGAATTGATCGAGTGCCCGAGGCGCCGGAGCTGCGGTGAGCCCCCTTTTTGAGGCTGTTTTTGACGACGCGAGGCGATTAGGGAGCACGCCGGCGCTCAAGCGCGCAGGAGCGAAGCGGCCGATGCTTTTGAGAGGCTCAGCCGAGGGGGGGAAATCCCGTTCGGATCATCCACCGTCTCAGTCGACCTCTGCCGCTTGTCGTGAATAGCAGCTTCGAGGCAACCAAAAATCGCAAACTTTCCCCAAAAACGTCATTCTTGGGAAAGTTTCGGCATCTGCCTTGGCCCTGCATTCGATCGGTTTACCGCGCGCCGTGAATGACAGCTTACAGGTGCGCATTTCCGGCGGTCGAATGACTCAAGGTGGTCGTCTGCTGTCCGAATGTCTTGCTCCGAAGCCGCTATTCGGCGTGATTATTGGCAAATCAACCGAAGCGCAACATTCCTGTGCGTGTCTTCATGGCGGAAATCTCCTAGATAGAACGTGGCGCTGAGCCCGCGCTCGCCCGCGCAGCGCCTCGATTAGTTCGGTCAGTGAACTCTTACATCCGTTGGGGCCTTCGGGACTGTTGGGGCCTTCGGGACACCAAGCGGACCCAAAATATATGCCGGCGCCGGTTTGGTAAGCGGAACCCATGTGTATATCACTGTCAGTTTTCCTGAAGATGGGTCGATGACGGTACCCGTTGTTGGCACGCCCACCAACCAAACAAGGGTGTTGCCGACTAACTGGCAGCGAGCCGGTTGCCCATACATTGCCCAGGCGATGAGCGTGCAGGGTTCATCAGCAGGCTCACTCGCACAGCGGCTCTGTGCTTCTGCCACGAATGACTGATTGCAGTAGACCGGACCGACGGCGAAACTCGGTGTGCATAGTAACGCGCCGAACAATAACGCGATAATCCGTAGCGCATCACCAACTTCGATGAATGCTTCTCTGCTCATGACTTTATCTCTCTATGGGTGGGACAATTTTGCTGAGCCAATCGCGTATCGAACTCAAGTTCGGCATAGGTAAAGTGCCGGCCTCGCAAGACTTGTGGTCCTGCGAAGGCCGGTGCCGGGGTTTTAAGTCAGCGGCGTGGCAGCTGATGCCGGTGGAATCAGGATTGTTGATCCGCTATGTTGGACTGACCGCTGTCAAGACCCGCTGAATTGAAAGCCACTACCGCGAAGTAATAGGTGCCTTCCGCCAAGCCGCTGATTTCGAATGTCGTGGTCGCGGCGCCCGCGACGGTCACCGTGTTCGTCAACTCAGAGGGGCTGGTACCATAGAGGATGTGGTACCCCGCAAGATCGGTGACCGGGGTTCCGTCGGTATTCTCGGTCGGCGCCGTCCAGGATAACGTCGCTGTTGCTGAGCCCTCGGGGGGCGTCACTTGAATGGTGAACGGCGTCAATGACGCGGTGCTGGTGGCATTGGTGGCGGTGATGACGATGTGCCCTGTCGAACCTTCGTCGAGGGCGGACGGTGTTCCGCTCAAGGCGCCGTTGCTCATGTCGAAGTGCGCCCATGCGGGTTGTCCGGAGATCTTGAAAATCACCACAGTGCTGCTGGCCGATACCGTGGGTTGGAATGAGTAGGTACTGCCGGCGGTCACGCTCGTTGGCGGAGTTCCCTGCAGCGTTACGGGCGGGACGTTGCCGGGTGAAACGACGGCGGCGGCCGGCGCTGTGGTGGAGTTATCGCCACCGAAACAGCCCGAGAAAAGCTGCGTCGCCGCGAGTAATCCGGCGAGCTTGATCGATGATGTCGAGAATTGTCGATTTGAGACCAAGGCTGCACCTCCGTATTGAAGTAATCAATCTAAGTGCGGCCGGAAACTGCGGCAACGTGTCGGCGTTTGCTGACGCGGAGGAGGGTACTAAAGTCCTACACGAGTCATCGGCGAACTGCGGATAGCGTGAAGTGCGTCACGGCGCGCCGCCGAATAGTGACTGAAAATTTTTGCATCCCGCGATGAGTGCCGCTACGCGCCCAGCGACGTCGCCAGATCGACTTTGGGATCTGCATCGCGCGATGCCGGCAAAATGCATTCGTTATAGAGCAGTTCATCGGAGATTGATCGCAAAAGCTTGTAGTCGGTATCCATAAACAGGCTGCCGGTCAATACCTCGAGCTGCTGCTGTTTCGCGACGCCGCCTTTTTCTGCCAGCACCATTTCTGCAGATGGTTTACGGCGCTCGAATATCCGTTAGTTCGCGCTGAAATGCCACTTCGTCGCCCGGCGGTCGGTCGAACTCACGTGCATAACGATAGCCGGCATAAACGGCGGCCGCGATGGTGCTTGGCGCATGACAGTCGCCGATCGATGCGATCGAGACGATTCGCGCGGCGTCGACCGCTTCAGGCATGGCGTCCAGCGATAGTGCCACTTCGTCGTTCGGTAAACGCGAGGTAGCCGTGACGACCGCGGCCGCCTGGATGGCGGTTTGCCGCCCGGTATACGTGCATTCCAGCAAGATTTCAGAGCGGCTAAATTCGACGATATTTCGGTTCACGAATACTTCGACGCCGAGCTCCAGCAAGCGTTTTTGAATTGTGTGCTGTTCCAGAGTGTTGACGGTCCAGGCTGAAACTCGATCGGCGGGAGTTACCAGCGTGACGCGGAGTCCGGTCAAGCGCAATTTTTCCGCGAGCACGGCGCCCAAATAATAGTGATCGTCGTCGAACACGGCGACCGGCCCCACGACGGGCGCCCCGTCCATCAAGTCATCGGGTGTAAACACGGTGCGCTTGGTGTCGAATCCTCGAATCGGCCGGCAATTGGCCCTGCCGATTCCATCGCGGCGCCAGTGCGAGCCGGTGGCGATTACCACTCGGGTGGCGCCGAATTCCACAACCTCGTCGGCAGTGACGCGACTGCCGCGGAGGATCTCCACATTCTGCATCTTGTTGAGTTGATTTAGCCGATAGTCTCTCACGCGCGCCCAGGCCGCGAGTCCCGGAAGCCGCGATTCGCGCGTAACGCGCCCGCCCGGCTGTTCGCCTGCCTCGGCTAAATGCACCGTATATCCGCGTCGGCCCAAGAGTCGAGCACACTCGAGCCCGGACGGACCCGCACCGATTACAAGGAACGAGTCCTCTCCGGTTCGCGGAGGTATGACTTCCGGGTGCCAGCCCTTTCTCCACTCTTCACCCATGGTGGGATTCTGGGTGCACCGGATCGGTGTCATGGTGTGGTCGCCCGTCACGCAGACATTGCATCCGATGCATTCGCGAATGTCGTCGATGTCTCCGTTCTCGATCTTTTTGGGCAGGAAGGGATCGGCGATGGAGGGGCGGGCAGCCCCGATCATGTCGAGGACGCCGCGTCGAATCTGCGACACCATGGCATCCGGCGACGTAAAGCGGCCGACGCCGACCACGGGCTTGGTGGTCAATTGCTTGACGAATCGCACGAACTCTTCTTGATACCCTTCCGCCGCGAAGCGCGAGGTCTTTGAATCGTTGGACCAATCGCTGACATTCACGTCCCACAGGTCCGGCAACTCCGCGAGCATGGCGATGACCTCGCGGCCCTCGGAATCGGCGCTGATACCGTCTGTACCTCGCAACTCGTCCACCGCGAACCGCACGGCAACGGCGCAGTCGGCGCCTACAGCCTCCTTGGTATCTTCGATCAGTTCACGCAAAAGGCGTGCACGGTTGACCAGGCTGCCGCCGTATTCGTCGGACCGGTGGTTGTGTCGGCTTTGTAAAAAATGCATTGCCAGAGACAGGCTATGGCCGGCGTAAACGTAGACGATATTGAAGCCTGCGCGGCGCGCGCGCAGCGCCGCCGCTCGATGCCAGCGGCGATAGCTACGAATATCGGCTTTGGTCATGCTGCGAGCCTGCGCAGGGGCGTAGCTCGCGGGATTCGCGATGTGGCTTGGCGCGATCGAGGCTTCGCGCGAGTAGAGATTCGAGGCGCTCATGCCTGCATGGACCAGTTCTATCGCAGCCAACGCACCGTATTTGTGAATGGCTTCCGTCATGAGAGCGAGCGCCGGTATATCTCGGTCATCCCACAGTCGGCCTTCGATGTAAGGGGAGATATCGCTCGAGGGATGGATTTCCACCTCCTCTGTGCTTACGACCGCCCAACCGCCTTCGGCCTTCACGCCGCGCATCGCGGCGTGAGCCCTCGGCCTGGCGTAGCCCATCCCGTTGCAGTGGGGGACTTGGTAGAAACGGTTCTTGGCCACCAGGGGACCGATTCTCACGGGCTCAAAGAGGATGTCGAAGCGAGGGTCGCGAGTCACGGCGAGGCCCATTTTGAGTGCTCAATCATGCGCGCGGCATTACACTAAGTGCTCGCCTCAGGCTCAGCGCCGGAGGGCGCATCAAGCCTTTTGATAACATGCTTGCCGAATGATATTCCGTGAGTTTCCACTGTTGCATACAGAAAACGCGAAGCTAACGTTGTCACGGCAACGACGCATAGGTAGTACAGAATGCTGGAGAGATCTCCGCGCTTGAACAACGAGGTGAAACCGATTTTCGATAGAAAATAGATCACAGCGAAATGGACCAAGTACATGCTGAAGCTAATCTCACCAATTAGCGTTATCAAGCGATTCACCAACAAGCCGATCGGGAAAGTCGCCAAGTTCAATGCGCCTAACGCGAAGATCCCTGAGAACACAATGTAATTCGATAGAAAATTCACGTGAAAGCGCAGCAAGATGACGAGCTGAAGCAATGCTATAAGCCCGAAAACGCAGTCGAAAACAATAACTCTTCTTTTGAGTTCGCTTTTATTCTCGAATATGAAGCACGAAAGTATGCCTATTGCGAATACCGGCATTTGACCGAAGTAGTTTTGGAATAGAAAACTCGATACTAGATATTGTTGATCTGCGGGATATAAGCCCGTAAAAATTTGATAGTAGATCACGCTCGAGAGTTTGCAAAGCAAAAGACTGAGTGCCAGGAGAGCAATGGAGGACGGTATCGATTTGATGTATTTCATGAAGAGTGGAAACATCAAATAGAACGTCATCTCGACGGCGATAGACCAGCCGCCAGGCACGACCGAATCGATGGTTTCCGGATGAAATCCATGGAGGAAGCAGGCCGTGAGCAGGACAAACCACCACTTGATGCCATTCGGCGCCCAATAGCTTGCTGCGAACCCATTCAACAACGTGTACACGACTATCGCAATGTAGAACATCGGCGCGATTCGGAAAAATCGACGGATATAGAAATTTCGAGTCGAATGCTCTTCATGTGCGCTTCTGAATCGCCAGGATAGGCAAAGGGTGAGAGCACTCGCAATATAGAAGAGCTGAACACCACGACCGCCGCCGGCCATTAGCGTGTGCAAAAAAGCATGCCGAGGCGCCACGGCCTGCGCCGAATGGACCGTGAGCACGCCCAGAATCGCATAGCCACGAAGCGCATCGATGAACGCGTATTTTTTCAAGCCATTGGAAACGCGTGCCATAGATTGTGGGTTGTCCCGAAATTCACCTAGACTACAGGAATGCTGTGCTTAGCCAAGCATGTAGCGGTCGATCGGTCTGTCGGAATGCTCCTACACGGCACTATAACGAGAGTTCGGTATCCTCGCCGCAATTTGTAAGCAAATTCGAATATGTCTAAAAAAAGTCAATCCCTAACCCTCGTATACCCCGCGCTAGGCAGTGTCCACGATCTTTGGTTCGTGCGCATGTCGGGGAGCGGGCTGGGAAACGCCTTCTACAATTATTTCCAGGCTGTTGCTTTGGCGGACCAATGCGATGCGACGGTAATCGTCCCACCTTGGTTTTCGGTGAAAATCGGACCAATGCTTCGCGGCCAAAGCGGCAAGCGTTTCTACTTGGGCATGTTCAAACCATATCGAGGCGAAATTCGCGGCCTGCGCAAATTGTGGGTCCTGCTATCGCGCTTTCGCAAGCGCAAGCTAGTGGAGATCGACGGATGCCGGCCGGTGGCGCTTGCGAAAGGCATGCTGAACATCGTCACCGTGAATAATAAATTCACATTTGAGGGCCTTTATCCCCATAGGGACGCGATTCGTCAAAGGATTCTCGGGATCGTCAATGACCCGGTGCCGCCGGGCCACTGTTGGGGCCAGGGTAAATTCATAGCCGTTCACGTCAGGATGGGAGAGTTCGCGCAGGTTGCGGACACAAATTTGATTACCGGCGGCCATAGTAACGTGAGAATCCCCTTGTCCTGGTACGTCCATCTGGTCAAGAATCTTCGCGCGCGTTACCCGCAAATGCCGGTTTCGATATTCTCCGATGGAAAGGAACGAGAATTGGCACCCTTGCTCGAATCGGGCGCGACTCTGTACCGATCCGGTTCCGATATGACGGACCTGCTGGCCATGTCGTCCGCCTCAATACTCGTCGGGTCTAATTCCACCTATTCGCGGTGGGCAGTCTTCCTCGGCGATATGCCGTCCATTTGGGTCAAGCGCGAGGTTCAGGAAGAAAAGCCGTCCGGCCCGGATACTCCCATTCTCTACGTTCCTGTTGATGCCACCGACCCGCCGCTATGGCCGGACCTCTCAACATAAGGGAATGTTTTGACAAGACGTTTCGCCCTGACCCCGGATCAACTTCGGCTAGTTGCATCTCTCGGTTTTAATTTCCTTGGAAAGGCCCCCGGTGTGGTGGCCGTGTTCGTCATATTGCCCTTGGTCAGCCGAAGCCTCGGAACGGCTGCCTACGGCGAATTGCTGTCGGCGGTGGCCTTGGGGTCCCTGTTCACGTTGCCTTTCGGAGGCATCAACACCGTCGGCCGGCGGATGTTGGCGTCGGCCTTTGGAGCCAAAGATCGGGTAGGCCAGGCAAACGCTTTTATGACCACGACGGTTCTCATGGCGACCGTCGGGATTGCTACCTCGGCTCTCATGGTCGGTGCTACCGCAAGTTCGTGGAGCAAGCCGGTCTTCATATTCGCGAGCCTCCTGCCCATACTCGTCCAATTCTTCAATACCTTCGACAATGCTCGTGCAAGCTTCAACGAGCACTACGTCACCGCCGCATTTCAGCTCATTTCGCAAATAGTGATCTACTCTTTTGTCTATTTCGTCGGGCTTCCGCCGGGCGGAATAATTCCGGCGGCACTCGCTCTCCAATCTCCATTTCTCTTGGCAAGTCTGGCCACGCTCGTTGCGCTGTTGATACAGAGACCCTATCTAAGGGGTGGAACAGTAACGGGAGTTCGTCAAATGGTAGCGCCCACACTGGGCGTAGTCTTGGCGGACGGCGCGCTGGGATCCCTTCTCAATTTGAGCGTGTACTGGCTGAAAGCGGCCGGCAGCGCGGAAATGGCCGCGTGGGTGGGTACCTTTTTGCGCCTGTTCCAAAGCTTCCTGGCGCCGGCGCTTCTGATACTGTTCCCGCTCACGACCTACATATCAATGCGCTGGGCGCAAATGACCCCGCAGCGACAAATCGTTCTGTATAGAGTGTTCATATTGGCAGGTCTGACTTACGGTCTGCTCGTTGGCTGCGCAATGGCCTTCGGCGGACCGCTGTATATCAATCGCATGTTCAAGCTTACCGCACATGGCGACAGCGTCGACGTGTTGGCGATGAGCTTATTTCTTGGAGCCATCGTCGCGCAGAAGTCCTATACCATGTTGCTCTACGCAGTTTCCGAGGCTAGGTTTGTATCCTTCGGGACGGCCGTCATTTCGGCGGTCGGCATCGGCGCCGCGGCGTTTTCAAGCCATTGGTTGTCCCCAGTGCGCGTCATCGACGTATTATTCGTATCCATGGGGATAGGTCTCCCGGCCTTACTCGTAGTCGCGGACGTGCGATACAAACGCGAGAGACGAGACGCCATAATGTGACCTACGTCGGAACGGGTGCGCGTCGCGTAAGCCTGGGAACGATTTTCCCCCTGTTTGGTCGGATTCCTGAACAAATTCCCCGTCATCCGACATCGCCTCTACGGGTAGGTAGCCGTGCAAATCGACGTTTGGAGGCCGGTTGAGCCGCTTTGTACTGTAAAGTAACCGATACCTTCTCACGGTGATAAACGACCTCCTCATGACGCCTCGCACCCCAAGAGTCCGCATCTACCACAACGTTCTCTGGGCAAGATATAAGGGTGCCATCTTTTCGAAAATATATTCCAAGAGCGGCCACTGCGGACTGGTCACTGAATTCGTTCAAGTGGCCGAAACGTCGGTCGAGCACGCATTGGTGGGCGAGGTCGATCGTTCGTATCATCAATATCCGTTCAAATTGTTGTTTCCGAAATCCTATGGCGACATCCCGGGCTATAAATTGGTGCTCGCGTTGACGGCCGACTTGCTGCGGAATCGCAGCGATCTCGTGGTGATTCCCGGGTACCACCGAGTCGAGTATTGGGCGATGCTCGTGTTTTGCATTTTGCTGGGGCGCAAGCGCGCAGTTTTCTGCGACTCGACCGCCCATGATCGCGGGAAGAATCGCTGGAAAGAAAAGGCCAAGGCATTTTTCTTTCGGCGATGCGACGGCATTTTCTGCTATGGGATCAGGAGCAAGGAATATGTCGCGAGTTACGGTGTCAAGGAGCAAAGGATATTCGCCGACTGCCAGGCCGCAGCGCTTCCGCCCACCTACGATGCCGTCGCTGTGCGGAGGTATCATGAACGCAAACCTAGAGATGCCAAGGCGTCGATGAAATTCCTGTACGTCGGGCGCTTGTCGAGTGAAAAGGGACTTTACGACTTACTGGAGGCATTCGGCAGTGTGCGGGAACAGATGCCCGACGCGAGACTGGACATCGTAGGGCCCGGCGTACTCGCAAACGAATTGAAGCGACGGGCGAGAGAACTCGGACTGGAGTCCGCCGTGACGTTTCTTGGTACGAAAAGCCCGGACGACATCGGACGGCTGTTGCTGGACAGCGACGCCATGGTGCTACCCAGTCACAGGGAGCCCTGGGGCTTGGTGGTCAATGAAGCTCTGAGTTATGGCTGCCCGGTGGTCGTCAGTAATATCTGCGGATGCGTGCCGGAATTGGTTCGTGACGGCGTTACCGGATATTCGTTTCCAGTCGGCGACGTGCGCGCCTTGTGCACGGCAATGACCTCTGTGGCACGACTGTCCAAAGAACGCCTTTCGGTGGCTGAGCAATGCCTCCGTCTCATTGAACAATACACACCCGAACGTGCTGCGTCTGAGATTCTCAGCGGTTGTGTTCGTGTACTGAACACATCACCATGACCCGCCACGCCGTGTCGCCGTCTGAATCTGCCGATGCGAACTTTACGCGCTGCCTCATGTCGCACAAGGGATGACATCTATGATCAGAGAGATTGACGCCACAGATGAGTGCTTGACTGGTCAGCGCCTATATGGCGATGATTTCGGGACTGCCGAAATTGCAAACTGGTACAAAGATGAGGAAAACGCCTACTTCGAACAGGCAACCGCTAAAAACCCAGAGTCTCCGAATAGCGATTACCCTTATGAGTATGCCGCATTCAACCGCCTCCATGGTGGTCGATCGCTCGCGAAGCGCCGCTTCGGCACCTGTGTGGTACTCGGCTGCGCAAACGGGCAGGACGTAAAGCCGCTCGCCGGCCAGGTCGATAAGTTCGTTGCGCTTGAACCGGCGGAGAAATGGTGGCGCACCGAGATTGGCGGCACGCCGGCCAAGTACCTCAAGCCGGCGATAACCGGCGATATACCGCTCCCCGATGGCTGTGCCGACCTCGCCATAGCATTCGGCGTTCTCCACCACATACCAAACGTAAGCCACGTCGTGGGCGAGTTGGCGCGGGTGCTCAAGCCCGGCGCCACCTTTGTCCTGCGTGAGCCGGTCATCTCTATGGGAGATTGGCGCCGGCCACGCCCGGGCTTGACCAAGCACGAGCGCGGCATCCCGCCAAAACTGCTTCAGTCGATCCTCACCACTCACGGATTTTACATAACGAAAGCCACACCGGTGATGGTGCCCCTCATTCCTCGATTCGCGCGTCTGCTCGGAATTCGCCACGCCTACAATTCGTCGTGGCTCGTTCGCTTAGACGCCTCGCTATCTCGGTTGCTGTGGCGAAATTTTCGTTACCACCGCGTCGCGCTGATTGACAAATTCGCACCGACTTCGATGTTTATCGTCGCCACGAGGCCTTAGCGACGTACGAATGCGAAACGCGCTGACGAGCGGTCCTCGATGCCGTCGGTTCGGCGGCCCTCGACGTACTGGCACGACCCACTGCAAGCGGCCGGTGCACAGGGTGTGCGAGGGTGTCCTACACGCTAATGTCTGGAATTCTGACTGACGCAGCGCAGCGTTCAGACCATATTCGGGTAGACACGATGCGTATCGAAAGGTATCACCCCGTCGCGAAATACCGACAAGGTTTGTATTTTACTGTGGTTTGCTGTGATATATAAATCCTATTTTTGGTGATACGAAGCCTCGGTTCGGATGCAGTGAAGCACGTTGGCTCACGTTGACGTGTTGTGTTGATGCGCTTGGCGAAGTAGGGGAACTAATCCGATTGGCCGTTAAGCTTATGAAGATATTGATTTACAGCACGAACTTCGCACCCGAATCTACGGGGATCGGCAAGTATTCCGGTGAGATGGCTGCTTGGCTTGCCGCACGTGGACATGAAGTGCGGGTGGTTTGTGCGCCGCCCTATTACCCCATGTGGCGGGTTGCACCGAATTACCGGGGCTCAGCCTACAGGCGCGAGCAATGGAAGGGCGTTGATATCTGGCGTGCGCCGCTTTGGGTTCCAAAGTCACCGACTGGTCTCACCCGCGTATTGCATCTTTTGTCGTTCGCCTTCACCTCTTTTCCTCTCCTGTTGTGCCAAATCTTCTGGATGCCCAAAGTGGTGATATCGGTTGCGCCAGCCTTCGTTTGCGCGCCGACTGCATTGCTGACGGCGCGTCTGTGCGGAGCACAGGCCTGGCTCCACATGCAAGATTTCGAGGTCGATATCGCGTTCCGAATGAACTTGCTGCGGGGATCTCTGTTGCAACGGGTGATCTTGCGAATAGAGCGGTTCGTTTTACGCCGGTTCGACGTCGTTTCAGCCATCTCGGGTCGCATGGCCGAACGACTCTTGGTCAAGGGGGTAGACCAAAAGCGCATACTGTACTTCCCGAATTGGGTGGATGTCGCCCACATCAAGCCGACGTCCGCATCCGGCGCTTACCGCTCCCGATTTGGTATCGCGGCCGACGCGGTGGTGGTGCTTTTCTCGGGGACTCTGGGCGGCAAGCAAGGACTGCTGGTGATTCCGGAGGCTGCGCGCCTCCTCGCGTCGCGCAAGAATATCGTTTTCGTCATTTGCGGTGCTGGGGTGATGAAGGCCAAATTGGAATCCGTCAGTGCCGAACTGCCTAATATTCGGTTGATTCCTCTGCAACCGTTCGAACGCCTGGGCGAGTTGCTGTGCATGGCTAACATCCACTTGCTGCCGCAAAGTGCAGGAGCCGCAGATCTCGTTCTGCCCTCGAAATTATCGGGCATGTTGGCGAGTGGCCGGCCGGTGATTGCAACGTGCCTGCCCGGCACCGAACTTCACAGGGTAGTGTCGCAATGCGGCATGTCCGTGCCGCCGGAGGACGGCGCGGCCCTTGCGAAGGCGGTCTGCCAGCTCGCAGAGGACGTCGAAAGGCGGCAGGAGCTTGGCCGATGCGCTCGTGCTTACGCGGAGGGTAACTTTGAACGCGACGCAGTTCTAGGCAGAGTATTCGCACCGCTCAATGGGGATGAAGCCGGTATCCCGGATGATGTCGTCGCCTGACGCACGGATAGCCGTTGCGGGCGAAATCAGTTCCCGGCCCGAGATTTCGAGAAGAATTCCGCCAGCCGCCGGCGCAGGTCTTCCGCGAGAGCGCCCACGTAGGGTTCGCGCATCATGCTGATGTGCGTCCCGACAATGGGAATGATCTCGGACTGGGGAGCAAACTTGGTCCAAGTTCTCCCGACTTGAGGCAAGTAGAGTAGTCGAGTTATTTTTGCTTCATAGACCACGACATCCCCGGAGTATTCTCCAGGGACGTACGCGAATAAGGCCGCGAATAGCCGATTGATGAACGATTTGTGCGCGGCTGGATAACGGGAGACGTCCATTATTCCGCCGATCGAGTATCCGCCGCCCAATTTCTCGCCTCGTTTGAGGCCGATCACACTCTTGCCGATGGCAGACGCATTGTTCGAAATGCTCCACATCAATGAGCGAACGGAACGATTCCTCATAAGATCGGCGTGTACGACCCAGCCTCGCAGGTTATGCGCCAGCTCGAGCAGATAGCGGGGTGTCCAACGACGAAATACGGCACCGGTGTTTTCGGGTACGCCGTCAATGGCGATGAGAGGCCCCACTTCGTGTCCAAGCGCCCGCAGTGTCTTTGCCATTGCGAGCGCAATGACGACTCCCACGCAGTATCCGCCGAGCACGAATGGTCCTTTCGGCTGAAATTTGAGCACCGCATCGGCATAGTGATCGGCGATCGACTCGATCGTGTCACCGAACTGTTCATTGTCTATCCGCTTCGGTGGCGCTTGTATTCCATAAAACCGGACGGTCGAGTCGAGCAGTTCCGCCAGCTCGAGAAAGTCAGTGCCGGCCGCCCCGGACAATGAATGGACGCAATAAAATGCCGGCATTTCGGCATTCCCGGTGCTGGCGCTGCGATTGACGGGCACGACAACCCGCTCAGAGTCGCGTACCACTCTGGCGAATAGCGCGTTGGTAGGCTGTGTCGGCCCTGCCGGCGACGCCGTCATAGTGCGGATCCAGCAGGAAAGTGATGTTGCAGTTGCGGTAGAGGGAGCAACCAACTGACGAGCCTTGACATTTGTCGTGGTGTTCTAATACGAGACATATTTTGTAAAATGTACATGCCAACCCGGTAATAGCTTACCCGCAAACCATTTACCGTCACGTAACTATTCCAATGCCGCAGGCGATATGAGCTTGCGCAGCCGGGTGACATTGCATACTTCCTTCCTGTTGCGTTCGCTTCCGCGAAACGCCGGCAGGCCCTTTCGGTTTCTGCTCTTCGAAGCCGGCGTCATGACCGGCATGTTAATATTAAACGGGCGCGGTGCGCGAATTTGGCGCGCTCACGGCTGCAACGGCGCCTTTATTGAACGAGAGAAGGCATTCCCCTCGTCCAAGGGACTCGCTCCCGCGGCGGGCTATAACAGTGAAACGGCTACTATGACCATCGAAATCTCCATTGTGTCTGGGACTGCTCCGGTTGCGTGGACTCCATGCCCCATCGCCGCCGATTGGATCTTGGAAGGCAAGCCGATTGCCAGAATCGAGCATTTGTCGAGCAGCGCCGACGGCACCGCAAGCACGTATTTCTGGGACTGTACCGCGGGGCGATTCAATTGGCTTTACTCGTTCGATGAGACTCTGCATATTTTGGAAGGATCCGTCGCGCTGAAAGACCCTGCGGGAACGTTGCACCGAGTGGTTGCCGGCGACACCGTTTTCTTTCCAGCAGGATCGCGGGCCGAATGGACGGTTGAGCGATACATCCGCAAACTCGCCTTTTGCCGTACTCCATTGCCGGGCGCCGTCATTCATGCGCGAGACATCGTTCGCCGCATCAAGCGGCTCGGGCGCCGCGGCGGCGATGCGCCAGGAATGTTTCCCGCGAGCTGACCGGTCCGCGATCCGCGGCGGCCTCGCGCACGATCGCCTTCCAGGCAATTTTCCCGTCTAAAAACTAATACTGTCTCGACTTGAAGACAGCGTCTCGACTTGAAGACATTTGTCGCACTCACGATCGTCTGCTAAAAAAAACCGCTGAAGCTTCCGATATCGAACTGGTTCGCCTGTCGATATTTGGCGCTCGCGAAGTCGTCGATTGCATCAATTGTTTCACATCGCAAAGGATGTCGTTTGGTCGTGACAAACAGAAGATCATTGTTGCTCCTCATCGGGTTGACTGCTGAAATCGCCGTCTGCGGTTGTTCCTCCAACACCACAATCCACCCGAGTTCCGCATCTTCTGCCGCGCCAGCTTCCGGAGCCGGAACATCAAGCCAAGTTGGACAGAAGCAGTCTGAAGGCACGATCTCATTCTTGGCGCCGGCTTACACAGTCAGTCAATCGGCACGGATAGTGGTCATTGCGGCTGCGCGCGTGGCCGGATCGGCAGGGGCGGTGACCGTGAACTACAACATGTCAAATGGCAGTGCGAGCGCGGGAGCCGACTATACAATGAGCAGCGGAACATTGAGCTGGAAGGACGGCGACACCGCGAACAAAACTCTCTCGATACCGATTGCAGACTCGAACCCGTTTGTCGGCACCAAGACGTTCAACGTCGATCTGTCTATGCCGTCAGGCACCGCGACGCTGGGGACTCCGAGCACGGTGACGGTGACGATCGCGGGTGCCGGCACCAGCCCTCCCGCAGCCACAGTGCCCGTGCCCCCAACACCGCCGCCTCCCACACCGCCGCCGCCCACAACTCCGCCTCCCACGACGATCGTGAGCAAATCAATCCGGGAATGGGTCCCGTGCGACGGCTTGACCGATTATACCAACGCTGTTGCACTCGCGCTCGAGGCGGCCGGAAGCGGTGGCTTTACTCTTGTGGTCGATTGCCCAGTCCGCCTTCACTCCGGAGCGGAAGTCTCCAGATCCATTTCAATCAGCGATGGGACCACCGTGAGATTTACCGGCGACGGCGAATTCAGAGTCGTTAACACGTCTCTTCCGGCGTTCGAGATTGCGCATCCGCAAACAGTCTCGCTGGTGGACTGGACCGTGACGTACCTGTGAGGCTGTGGTTCGATTAAGATTCGGATACCTGGTCAAAAAATGTGAAATCGAAGGCCCTGCCGCGATAGTATCGGTGCGCAGCTACGGCGAGAACCTTGAGCGAGGCTTGCGCAAACCCCATGCAATTATTTCAAACTCGGAATTTTCGACGTCATTGTGTCGCGAGCGCGGCGGTTGTCGCTGCGTGCGGCGTTTCGGTCATTGCCGCTGCTGCTGAATCGCCTCCATGGGCCGCGGCGATTGGATATACCGCGAATACGTTTTCGAGCAACTTCACACCCGCCACTGTTGATGCTGCCAAATCGGGTAAGGCTGGGTTTGCTTGGTACCCATGGAATCTTTTCGGCCACCATGCGAACACCTCCGCCCTGAAGTTCAATGCCGATAATTCAATTACCCTCATGGGTGGTACCACCGGATTCAATGGGGAATTGGTTTCAGCGACCGCAGCCGGTAACGCGGCAAAATTTGTGGGCACGGCGTTCGGCGGCGGGGCGTATATCGACGCCGAAATCAAGTTCGATCCGCAGGACGTGGCGAACGCGGCAAGCAAGGGTTGGCCCGCTTTTTGGTCGCTAGAGATGGAAGACAGTGTCCTGCCAGGGGGCAGTCAATGGCCCGGTCAGCCGCCTGGATATAAGCATGCCGTTGAAGTCGATATTCTCGAGTATCTGTACTTGCCATACAACGTGCCGCGGAATATCTATGGAGCCGGGATGCACGACTGGTACGGAATCCAAAATGTTACTTGCGGGCATGGACTATGTGTACAACATATGCAGCCGCAGGAGCCGAAGAGGATAACGCCGGCGGGTACCGATTTTACTCAGTATCATCATTTCGGCTTCCTCTGGGTACCCGCCACTGGGACGTCGCAGGGTTACGCAAGATTCTATTTCGATGGGCAAGTTATGGGGGCTGATCGGCGGTGGACAAAGTTTGACGGCCAACCACCGCCGCCGGCCAACCAGCCGTGGGCGTTTGGCCGGCTGGATCAGCAGCACCTGGTGCTCATCCTAGGAACCGGGCCAAATGAACCGATGAGCATCCGTTCGGTCAACGTATGGCAGGCATCCGGCGCCAATAATCTGCATCAGTAGCCTGGTGTCGGCCCAAGGCCATTGTCACTTGCGGTGTTGTCCTACAGACACCCCCTGGTGGGTCAACCGAGCATGTACCCATGCGTTTGTCGCCCATCGGTTCGTTTCTGTTGCCGCATGGACAATCCCTCGACAGAGCGAGGCCGAATAAAAAACGCGTCGTCGCGTGACCCGGATATCGCGGTCTTAATGGTCGGTGTTAGGTAAAATAGGCTCGAATCGCGTGGGGAAATGGGTCAGAATGAGTCAAGTGTCAATACTGAGGAATCCAAATTACCACTCATGAGCGTCGAGCATCGAGTGTGACTCGTCCGACCAGCGGCCGTTGGATGCGCGGCTTCTGCCTTTTTGTCTTGTCGAGTTTGGCGATGACGCCGGCGATTGCGCAACAGGTTGCGCAGCAGCAGTACCTATTGGTCCCCGGTGATATCATGCGGATCAGCGTATTCAAGAACCCCGAATTGAGTCTGGATGCGCGAGTCTCTGAAGCGGGAACGATCGGCTACCCTCTGATCGGCTCCGTACCCGTGGCCGGAATCACGCTGCCGGCGGCTGAGCACAAGATCGCGCAAATGCTCAAAGACGGTGGCTTCGTTCTCAACCCGCAAGTCAATATTCTGCTGACCCAAGCCTTGGGAAATCTCGTATCTGTGATTGGTGAAGTCAATACGCCGGGAAGATACTCGGTAGAGGCTGCGGGCGGCCATATTTCTGGAATGCTCGCTGCGGCCGGCGGAATCTCGGTGACCGGCGGCGACTACATGATCGTCACGGGTTCCCGCGGCGGTAAACCATTTCGTCGCGAGATCGATATTGTTAAAATCTTCTTGAGCGGCAATTCAGCAGATGACATTGAGCTTTTTGGCGGCGACGCGATATTCGTCACTCGAGCGCCCCTGTTCTACATCTATGGCCAAGTGCAGAAGCCCGGCCAGGTCCGCTTGGAGAGAGGCATGACCGTGATGCAGGCACTTGCTTCCGGAGGTGGCGTTACCGGTAAGGGTACGAGCCGGGGTATTGTTCGTCATCGTCGCGATGCGAATGGCAAGGTCAAGGAAGAAGGCGTCAGCTTGGATGACGATGTGCGCGACCAGGATGTCATTTATGTCAAGGAGAGCTTGTTCTAGTCGCGAACGCGGGCGAAAGTCTGCGGATCACGATCGGAGCGCGAGCGTAGAGAAATGAATTTACAGCAAATATTGTTGGTTCTCAGAGATCGGTGGCGGGTGGCTTTCTACGTATTTGGCGGAATAGTCCTCGCGTCGGTGTTGTTCAGTCTGTTTTGGCCGAAACAGTACACCGCCACTGCATCGGTAGTGGTTGATGCGAAGCCTGATCCGATTACCGGCTCGACTGGCATGGCTGAAATGGCGATGCAAGCCTATGTAACGACACAGGCGGATGTTATCGCCAGTGAACGCGTTGCGCAGCGGGTCGTAAAGGCTCTCAAGCTCGATCGCATGACTGATCTCAGAGAGGATTGGCAAAAGAAAACACATGGAGTGGGAGATATCACTATTTGGATTGCCGACTATTTGCTTGCCAAGAAACTCAGGGTTACGCCGGGGCATGACAACCCAGGCCAGCCCGGCAATATAATAAACATTGCGGTCAAATGGCCCGATGCCAAAATAGCTGCTGACTTGGCCAATGCATTTGCGCAAGGTGCCATCGATACCAATATCGAATTAAAGGTTCAACTCGCAAACCAGTACTCTGCATGGTTTATTCAGCGCGCCCAGGCGTTGCATGCCGACCTCGAAGTCAAACAGAAGCGGCTCTCTGATTTCCAGAAGGAATCGGGCATTGTCGCCACGGACGAGAAACTCGATGTCGAAAACGATCGTTTGACTCAGCTTTCTACCGCGTTGATTGCCATCCAAGGCCAGCGTCAAGACAGTCAGTCGCGTCAGAGGCAGGTAAGCAGCGACAATAGTGACTCACTGCCAGAGGTACTCCAGAACCCGCTCATTGCGACCTTGAAGGACAATCTATCGGATGCCTTGGCCAAGCAAACCGAAGTTGCGGGGCGGTTGGGTAAGAATCACCCGGATTTTCAAGCGGCGGCTGCGGAGGTGGCGAGCCTACGCGCGCGCATTGCGCAGGAAACGGAGAAAATTGTGGCGTCGCTTGGCAGCACCGCCCATGTCAATCAGCGACGCGAATCGGATTTGCGCGACGCGGTGGAACTTCAGAAGAAGCGTGTTTTCGACCTCAAGCACAAGCACGACGAATCGGCAGTTCTGGAGAACGATGTT
>Ga0209488_10000690_pt1 | contig 28566 bp, 31 predicted proteins | sample Rivendell_Oct201_8_FD_188349 | JGI IMG/M metagenome (GOLD analysis project Ga0209488, IMG submission 188349) | Vadose zone soil microbial communities from the Eel River Critical Zone Observatory, Northern California, USA -... | ecosystem: Environmental > Terrestrial > Soil > Vadose zone >...
CGCGGAAGAGGAGGGTCTGCAGGCTTTCATGGCGGACCTCCAGCTCAGCGAGGACACTGACGCGCTCTCCAGCCGCGCGCTGGAATGGGCGATGCGGTTGGTGGGCGGGGCCTCAGCCGCCACCTTTGACAGCGACCGGCAGGTCCGGGCGTCGTCGGGCCTGGCCCCCGCACAGCTCGAAGAGCTGGCTCGCGGGCTTCCAGACATTCCACAGGGGGTCAGCCGGTTCACGCTCGGCGGATCGAACCTCACCGTCCTCGTGCTCCCGGTTACAGGCCTTTCGAGCTCCGGGTCTCTGGCCATCCTCTCGGGTCCTTTCTCGCCTGGCCTGGGCGGAGATGAGGTCAGCCGCGTGCAGCAGTTCATGAGCGCGTTCGCCACGGCACTCGACCGGAGACACCTCATCGATCAGCTGAAGGACACGAATTCCCGGCTCCTTGACGCGGACCGTCACAAGAGTGTGTTTCTCGCCAGCATGAGCCACGAGCTGCGGACGCCCCTGAACGCGATCCTTGGCTTTTCCGAGCTCCTGATCGATGCTCCCGACGGCGAGTTTCCCACGGCGACTCGCGCGAGGTTCCTCACACAGATCCATGCGAGCGGCAAGCACCTGCTCGGCTTGATCAACGACATCCTCGACCTCTCGAAGATTGAAGCGGGCCAGATGGAGCTGCGCTTGCAGACCGTCTCGGTGGCCGAGGTCGTTGGGCAGGCGCTCAGCACGGTCGAGCCGCTTGCCGTTCAGAAGCACATCAAGGTCGAGACCGGAGAGATGAGCGCGGGGGAGATCACGGCGGATGCCGGCAAGCTCAAGCAGATGCTGCTCAACCTGGTGGCCAACGCGGTCAAGTTCACGCCTGAGGGTGGGGTGGTCACGGTTACTTCATCCCGGCTCGAGAAGACAGTCGAGATCGCAGTCGCCGACACCGGCATCGGCATCGCACCCAAAGACCACGCCCGCGTCTTCCAGGGATTTCAGCAGGTCGATTCGGGTATGGAGCGCCAGCAGGCGGGAACAGGACTGGGCCTCCACCTCACAAGGCGGTTTGCCGCCCTACATGGGGGGGACGTATTGATCGACAGCCAGCTCGGCAAAGGCAGCGTCTTCACCATCACGCTTCCCATCGAGGCCCCGAAGGCCGTCCCCCCGATGCCTCAGCGCGGACGCGACGGCGCTTTCGACGGAAAGGACGTGCGGCCACTGGTCCTGGTCGTTGAAGATGACCCCGCAGCAGCCGAGCTGTTGACACGGCAGATCGAACAGGCCGGCTTCAGGACGGCGGTGGCTCGCACGGGCGGCGAAGCCATTGCCAGGGCAAAAGAGCTCAAACCGGCCGCGATCACGCTGGACATACTCCTGCCCGACCTCGACGGTTGGGAAGTGCTGACGCGGCTCAAGCGGGCGCCCGAGACAAGCGATATCCCGGTTGTCGTCGTCAGCGTGGTCGACAACCCTGAGCTCGGCATGGCCCTCGGGGCGCTGGACTATTTCGTCAAGCCGGTGCCGGCCAAGGAGCTGATGAGCCGTCTCACGCGGTACAGATTCCCTGGCTCATCCGGTCGGCAGCAGACCGTGCTGGTCGTCGACGACGAGGAGGCGAACCGAGACTGGCTGCAGGGAGTCCTCGAGCCCGCTGGATTCGCCGTCATTCTCGCCAAAGGCGGCAAGGAGGCGATCGAGCTTGCCCGCTCGAGACTCCCTGACCTCGTGCTGCTTGACCTGATGATGCCCGACGTCACTGGTTTCGACGTGGTCGAGGCCTTGCGCGACAGGGCGCCGACACGCGCGATCCCGATCATGGTCCTGACCGCGAAGACGCTCACCGAAAGTGACATCAGGCAGCTCAACGGCCACGTATCGACGATTCTCCGCCGTGGTTCGACGGGCGCCGCCGGCCTGCTCGGGCTGCTGCGGGAGGTCGTCGCACCTCAAGGGGTCAAGTGAACAGACCCATGACGATCCTCATCGTCGAGGACAACCCGGCGAACCAGCTGCTGGTGTCCGCTGTGCTCGAACGTGAAGGCTATCGCCTCGAGCTGGCCGGCAGCGCCGTCGAGGCGCGCCAGGTGCTCGCGAGGGGCTTACCGGACCTCATCTTGATGGACATCCAGCTGCCTGGGATGGACGGGCTGACGTTCACACGTGAGCTGAAGGCGGACCCTGCCAGCACGGGCGTCCCGGTCGTGGCCCTGACCGCGCTGGCGATGTCGGGAGACCGGGAACGAGCGCTCGCGGCCGGTTGCACCGGCTACATCTCAAAGCCGATCAATACCAGAACTTTCGCCGACGAGGTACGCGCCTACCTGAGGCCGGCGACTGTTTAGGAAAGAGGGAATCCACCGGCTTTATACAGCCGATCAGCTGCACACATGGACCCCGCCCTAGCCCTGTTGGGCGTACTCCAGCGAGTCGACCAGCGCGAGCAGGGATGCGTGATATGAGCGGGAACCCGGATGGTTCCCGCTCATCGCCCGGTCGCTTCGCGACGGGGCTGCTCACCCTCCGGTATATCGATGGGACTTAATCAAGAGTCTGAAGCCCAACCACGCTGGAGACGAAGGGACAAAGTTGCGGCTGGGTTAAACCCAGCCGCCCATACGTCGCCAGCTACGGGGCCTGTTGGGCGTACTCCAGCGAGTCGACCAGCGCGAGCAGGGATGCTTCGATGATGTTGCTCGAGCAGCCGACGGTCGTCCATCGTTTCAGACCCTGGCCTGATTCGATCAGGACGCGCGTGGTGGCCGCGGTCCCCGCATTGCCGTCGAGGATGCGCACCTTGTAGTCGTGCAGCGTCACTCCGCTCAGGCCCGGAAAGGATGGGCTCAGCGCTTTCCGGAGGGCGCCGTCAAGCGCGTTGACAGGGCCGTTTCCGGTGGCGGCGGTGTGATACACCGTGCCGCCGACCTCGACCTGCACTGTCGCCTCGGCGTTGACCGAGCCGCCGTTCTTTCGGACCTGCGTCGTGAAGTCCGCCACCGTCCACGGCGCACGGTAGCCAGGCTGCAACCGGCGTATGAGCATCTCGAATGACGCGTCCGCGGCTTCGTACGAGTAGCCTCGATGCTCGAGCTCTTTCAGGTGCTGGACGAGCCATCGGGTCTGCGGGTCGTCACGGTCGAGCTCCAACCCAAACTCCCGCGCCTTGGCCAGGACGTTGCCACGACCGGAGAGCTCAGAGACGAGCACGCGCGCCTGATTGCCCACCACAGCCGGATCGATGTGCTGGTAAGCGTCTTTGTGCTTGAGCACCGCGGCGACGTGCTGCCCACCCTTGTGGGCAAACGCGCCGTATCCGACGAATGGCTGCTGCAGCGGCAAAGCCAGGTTCGCGATCTCGGCGACCGTCCGAGACAGGTCGCTGAAGCGTTCGACCGACGACTCCGGCAAAGCGTCGAACCCAAGCTTCAAGACGAGGTTGGCCACCACTGACACCAGGTTCGCGTTGCCGCACCGTTCGCCGTAGCCGTTGATCGTGCCCTGGACCATGTCGGCGCCCGCCAGCACGCCTTCCAGGGTGTTGGCGACGGCGAGCTCGCAGTCGTTGTGCGTGTGGATGCCGACCCTGGTTGGGAGGCCGGCGGACTCGAGGGCGCCACACATTGCTTCCACGCCGCGCCTGATCTCCGCCGGCTGGCTTCCGCCGTTGGTGTCGCACAGGACGACCCACGACGCGCCGGCTCGCGCCGCGGTCAGGCATACCTCGATGGCATATTCCGAGTCGCGCGCATAGCCGTCGAAGAAGTGCTCGGCGTCGAATATGAGCTCGCGATCCAGGTTCTTGCCGTAAGCCACCGACTCCTCGACCATGGCCAGGTTTTCGTTGTTTGTGGTCTGGAGCACGTTGGTCACCTGCCAGGCGTCGCTCTTGCCGACCAGGGTCCAGACCGGGGCGGCGCTTTGCGCGAGGGCCGCCAGGTTGGCGTCGTCCTCGCAGGTGCCGCCGGCGCGCCGGGTCGCGCCGAAAGCCGCGAGCCTTGCCCGTTGGAGCGGCTGCTTTTCGAGATTGGCGAAAAGCTCCTCATCCTTGGGGTTGGAGCCGGGGAAGCCACCTTCGACGTAATCAAATCCAAGCTCGTCGAGCGAACGCGCAATGCGGAGCTTGTCGGAGGCTGAAAAAGACACCGCCGGGCCCTGCGCCCCGTCGCGCAGCGTCGTGTCATAAACGACGATCCGCCGATTCACAGACATAAAAAAACCTCCCGACCTTGTGGCCGGGAGGTCCAACGACTCAAGCGACATGCCTTAAGTCGGGGGACCTCCCCGGGTAATCTCGATCTCGGTCGCAATCTCGGTCCAGTTGGGCATCGTGGAGTGAAGGCTAGAGCATCGGCACTCGGATCCGTATGGGTCCCGGCACCAAATGTGGTGGCGGGGCTTAGTGCGAGGCAGACACCTCTCGAGTTCGCACTCTGACATCCATCGTCCCGGTTGCCGACCCCACGTAGATGCCTCGGGTTGGCGCGGCATCGCTGTAGTCGCGACCGACGGCAAGCCTCACGTGGTGGTCGGTCGTCCTCACCGGATGGGTCGCGTCGTAGCCGACCCAGCCTCTTCCTGGGACCCATGCCTCCGCCCACGCGTGCGACGCCGGGGCCACGGTTCCGCCGATCGATCGACCGGAGTGGATGTAGCCGCTCACGTATCGGGCCGACACACCCATGGCCCGCGCGACCGCGATGAACAGGTGGGCGAAGTCCTGGCAGACCCCCGCGCGGAGGGCGAGAACTTCGTCGACCGAGCTGTACACGTTCGTCACGGCGCGGTCGTAGGCAAAGTCTCGGCTGATCGTTCGAGTCAGCTCGTCAAGCGCCAGCTCCACCGAAGCGGTGGACGAACGGTCGGCGATCGGGTGCTTGCCCGCCAGCTCGCGGATGCCGGGCACGTCTTTGACCGGCGCGCGGTAGCGCAGGAAGTCATTCACCAGGTCCTCGCCCGGGTCGGTGTCCAGCTCGAGGCCGGTCTCGACCACCGATCTGCTCGTCACGCTCAGCCTTGTGTGCGGGCGCACGAGGTTGAAGTAGTGCACGTCGTTGCCGTAGCCATCGCGATAGGTATGCGGCTTGATCCCCGAGCTGACGGCCAGCTCGAACTCGACGCACCGCTGCCCGTTGCCATCCATCGGGCGGAGCCGCACCTCCATCACCGTTTCTGCGATCGGGCCCGAGTAGCGATATCGCGTCGCGTGGACGATCTCGAGCTTCATTGCTGCTGCTGCGGCATGGCCCGCCCCTCGTCGCCGATCACGTTCGCGGGGACCTTGCTCGGATGGAAATAGGTTTCGCGCATTGCAAGCTCGAGCTGCCGCAGCATGGCCCTGGTCTCGGTTTCGAAATCTCTCGGATGGTCGGCGACGGCCTGGGCGTTCGTCTCGAGGAACATTCCATGCAGGCGCGACAGGATGCGCTTTGGCTTGGAGCGGTGGCCCGGACCGTCGATTCTGCTGACCGAGTCGAGCGCCACCCGGGCAGAGAAGAGGGCCGATCGCGGTAGCGTCGGGTCGAGCAGCAGGCATTCGATCACGCGCTCGGGCGTCATCCCTCCCGAGTAACGCGATTGGTACGACTCGAAGGCGAAGCAGGACTTCAGCACAGCGGACCACTCGAGCGTGTCCTCCGGAGCATCGGCCAGCTCCGCGGATTTGCGGGTCACGATGGTGGTGACGTTTGCGGCTCGCTCGAGGAACTTGCCCAGCCGCACGAAGTCCCTCGCCTCGTCATGCTGCATCGTGTCCATGAGTAGGCCGTCGACCAGCCTGATGCTCAGCTGCACGTCGGTCAGGAATGGATAGAGGTCCGGCTTCCAGGTCGGTTCCTGCACCCGCCAGTGCAGGGCGTTGACCTGCTCATACAGCTCAGTTGGAAGCGAGGGACGGACGGCCTGTGCGGCCAGTCGCGCCGCGGCGACGCTCGACCGGACAGATGGCCCCAGTGAACCCGTGACGACAACCTCGACCGCCTGGTCGCGGCGGCTCGTGTCGCCGCCCGGCCAACCCGCCAGCTCCATGAACCTGGTCCAGAACTCCGGTCCCGGCTCGTCGGTCCGGTCTAGCGACAGCGCGACGTGCACGCCCAGGATGCGGGCCAGGTGGTCGGCGCGCTCGAGGTGCCGGCCGAGCAGCGTCAAAGACGTGGCGCCCCGGCTAAGCATCTGCGCCCTCCGCCTCGTCCTCGTCTTCAGCCATGACCCACGTATCTCGGCTGCCGCCGCCCTGCGAGCTGTTGACGACCAGCGATCCGTCCTTGAGCGCGACCCTGGTCAAGCCACCCGGGGTGACGTGAACGTCCGGACCTGTGAGGACGAAAGGGCGCAGGTCTTGATGTGTGCGGCGCAGCCTGCCGCCATCGAAGACAGGCTGCACCGACAGCGCCACGACCGGCTGCGCGATGAAGCTTCGCGGCCTAGCCTCGATCCGTCGCCGGAAGTCTTCGCGCTGCTCTCTGGTCGACTCCGGGCCGATCAGCATCCCGTAACCACCAGACGCGTCGACAGTCTTGACGACCAGCTCCTCCAGGTGCTCCACGACGTAGCGGCGGTCATCGTCGAACGCACATAAATAGGTCTCGACGTTCGGCAGGATCGGATCCTCGTCGAGGTAGTACCGGATGATCTTGGGGACCAGCGCGTAGACCGCCTTGTCGTCCGCGACTCCGTTGCCGAGCGCGTTGGCGATGGCCACGTTGCCGGCGCGGTAGGCGTTGACGAGGCCTGCGACGCCGACCAGGGACTCCTGTCGCCCGAAGATCGGGTCGAGCCACGTGTCGTCGAGCCGCCGGTAGATCACATGCACTGGCCTGAGTCCGCGCGTGGTGCGCATGAAAACGTGGTCCTGGTCGACGACGAGGTCCGTCCCCTCGACCAGCTCGATCCCCATCTGCTTCGCCAGGTACAGGTGTTCGTAGTAGGCGGAGTTGTTGATTCCCGGTGTGAGGAGGACCACGGTCGGGTCATCCACTCCTTCAGGCGCGAGCCATCGCAGGTGGCGCAGCAGCTCGTGGACATACCCCTCGACCGGCCGCACAGGGTAGCCGGCGAACAGGTCGGGAAGGACGCGCTTCATGACATGGCGGTTGGCGAGCACGTACGAGACGCCCGACGGCGTCCGCAAGTTGTCCTCGAGCACGAAAAACTCGCCCCTGTGGTCCCGGACCAGGTCGATGCCCGCGATGTGGGAATGAATTCCGTGGGGCACCGGCAGACCTTCGATCTCCCGGAGATATTCCGGGCTCGTGAGGACGATCTCGGGCGGGACCGCCTTCTGCCGGAGGATCAGCTTGCGCCCGTATACATCGTCGAGGAACAGGTTCAGGGCCGCCAGGCGCTGCTTCAGCCCAGCCTCAAGTCGCCGCCAGGTGTGGGCCGAGATAAGCCGCGGAATGATGTCGAAGGGAAAGACTTTCTCCGTCCCCTGGGCATCCGGGTATACGGCAAAGGTGATCCCGTGGTTGCGGAACATCTGCATCGCCAGGCCGTGCCGGCGGGCAAGCTCTTTCGGGCCGAGCTCGTTGAGCTGTTCGTAGAGTCGACGGTAGGCGGGCCTCGGCCGGCCCGCCCCCGCAAGCATTTCGTCGTAGAAGCCGTTTACCTCGTATCCGGCATCGAGGGATTTCACGGAGGCCACCGTTATAGTTTCGCCATCCCGACCAAAGGGCAGACGATCAACTTGCGCGTCGGCTGCGAGTTCAGCTACGACGTGAGCGCACCAACGCCCGTGACGGTGCAGGTCCGTCCCCGCTCGGATTCAAACCACCGCCTGGTTTCCGAAACGTGGTCCACCGCCCCTTCAGTGCCGATCGACGAGTACTCCGACGTATATGGCAACCCTGTCAAGCGCTTCGTGATGCCCACCGGGCCGCTGGTCCTCCGGTACGACGCGATCTGCGCTGTCCCCGACGAGCCCGACCCCGACACCACGGCTGTGCCACAGCGTCCAATCGAGGAACTCCCCGGCGAGGTTTTGCACTTCACGCTGCCGAGCCGGTACTGCCAGTCGGACGAGCTGATGGCCATGGCCTGGGAGCTGTTCGGCCAGACGCAGCCCGGAGCGGCCCGCGTTCAAGCGATCTGCGACTGGGTCCACGACAACATCCGGTTCAAGTACGGGACCAGCAACCCGCTGACCACCGCCATCGATGTGCTCCGTGACCGCGTTGGGGTGTGCCGCGACCTGACTCACGTAGCCGTCAGCTTCTGCCGCGCTATGAACTTCCCCACGCGATACGTGTTCGGCTATCTTCCGGATCTCTACGTCCCAGTCGACCCCAATCCCATGGATTTCGCGGCGTGGATGGAGGTCTGGCTCGACGACAGGTGGTGGACCTTTGATCCCCGCAATAACGCACGCCGCGCCGGGCGGGTGCTCATCGGACGTGGCCGGGACGCGCTCGACGTGGCGATGCTGACCACTTTCGGACCCGCGGCATTCAAGAAGATGACCGTCTGGGCCGATGTGGCCAAGGACTCGTGATGGCGGCAGACCCTTCCTCCGTAGATTGGGGCTCCGCCCGTCGCGTTTCGTACCTGTTGCGGCAGACCTTCCGCTACGAGTACCCCGAGCCCATCCGCGACCTCAACCACCGCCTGGTGGTCATCCCACCTGAGCGCTTTGGGGACCAGCGGCGACTCCGTCACCAGCTTTCGGTTGACGCTCCGGACGCCAGCTTTGAGAATCGGAAGGACCGTTTCGGCAACGTGATCATCGACGTCTTCGCTCCTCGGGTGTCGGGCGCGATCGAGTTCACCGCCGAGGTTTCGGTCGAGCGACACGCGGCGGAGCCGAACCGGCTTCCCGACGGCTGGCTGGCCGAGGGTTACCTGCTCGAACCATCTGCCCTCACCGCGGCCGACGATCGCATCCTGAAGGCCGCCGAATCGCTGGCAAGCTCGGCCGCGTGGGGACTTCCGCTCGCCGACCGGATCAACGACTGGGTTTACCAGTCGATGACCTACCAGCACGGAGTGACCGGCGTCCGGACGACGGCGTCGGAGGCACTTGCGCTCGGCTCGGGCGTGTGCCAGGACTACGCGCACGTGATGCTCGCGATGGCTCGTGCATGCGGCCTGCCTTCCCGCTATGTGTCGGGACACCTTCTCGGAGAGGGTGGCAGCCACGCCTGGGTGGAGGTTGTGCTGCCAACCAATGACGGCACGGGGGATGCAATCGCTTCGACTTTCGACCCCACCCATGCGGGCCGCGGCGGGCTGAACTACGTGACCATCGCGGTCGGCAGTGATTACTCGGACGTCGCTCCGACCTCGGGCTCCTACCGCTCCGCGGCGAGCGGGCGCCTGTTCACCCGCAAGCGGGTGACCCTGACCGAGCTCGACTAGGCCAGCCGGCCTCGAGCGGGTCTTACGGAGTTCACAACAAACGCTTATATATCTCGGGCCATGACCACTTCGCGGATCCTCGTCGTCGAAGATGACGCTCGCCTCGCCGCCACCCTCGAGCGCGTCCTGGTCGCCGAAGGGCACGGCGTCGAGGTGGTGGGGGATGGCCTCCAGGCCCTGCGCCGGGCCCGCGAACAGCCCTTCGACATGGTCGTGCTCGACATCATGCTGCCGAGCCTGGATGGGGTCGGAGTCTGCCGGCGGCTGCGCGCCGTTTCCGCGCAGGTCCCTATCTTGCTGCTCACCGCGCTCGGAGGAACCGACGAGCGGGTCAAGGGTCTCGACGCAGGGGCTGACGACTACCTCGTCAAGCCGTTCGCCTATGAGGAGCTGCTCGCACGGGTCCGCGCGTTGCTCCGCCGGGCCGGCCCGCACGACGATCTTCGTTTCGCCGACGTGCTGCTGGACCCCGCGAGCCGAGGGGCTTGGCGGGGCAAACGGTCGATGACACTGACCGCGACCGAGTTCGAGCTCCTGCGTCAATTCATGAGACACCCGCGACAGATCCTCACTCGCGAGCAGCTGCTGCAGGAGGTGTGGAAGGACGAGCCGGAAAGCGACAACGTCGTCGCGGTCTACATCGGCTATCTCAGGCAGAAGCTCGAAGACGGCGGAGAGCCGAGGCTGCTGCACACGATTCGGGGCGCCGGGTACGCCTTACGAGAATAGTGTCCCTTCGGCTCCGGCTCGCGCTGTTCGGCGCGGCCGTCGTCGCGGTGACGCTGGTTCTCTTCGGTGGCCTCCTCTATGCGTTGCTCTCACGCGGTGTGACGAACGACCAGGACACCGCGTTGCGGGCGCGAGCCGGCCAGGCCATCTCTGCGCTCGGCGTGTCGCCTGATCTCACGCCGCGCGCTCCGCTCGCGCCGGCGGACCTCCGCGCCAGCAACGAGATCTTCGTCGAGGTATTCGACCGGAACTGGTCGCTCGTCTACTCAACGGGGGTGTTGAACGGGGTCGCGCCGTCGATGCCGCAGGCGCTGCGCGATGCGACTTCGCCTGCGGCGTTTGCGACTGACAACGGCCTTCGCCTTTACGCGCTCCGGTTCAGCAGGGGCACTGTCGTCGCCGGGCAATCGACTCGTGCGCCCCAGTCGAGCCTGTCCGGCGTCCTGGCTTTCCTCGTCATCTCGGGCGTGCCGACTCTGATCGCCGCCCTGGCCGCGTCCTGGCTCGTCGCCGGCCGGGCGCTCAGGCCGCTCAAGGAGGTCGCGAGCGCAGCGGACGGCATTGGCCGTGCCCGCGATTTTGGCCGTAGGCTTGCCGAACGCAAGAGTCGCGACGAGGTAGCGCTGCTGTCGACCAGCTTCAATCGCATGCTCGAGCAGCTGCAGGACTCATTCGACTCGCAGCGACGGTTCGTGGCTGATGCCTCACACGAGCTGCGCACTCCTCTGACCACGATCCAGGGCAATGCCGGGCTGCTGGCGCGCGGGCCGGTCCTCTCCGACGACATACGCCGCGCGGCAGCCATTGACATCGCGGCCGAGACCGCGCGCATGACGCGGCTGGTCGATCGAATGCTGACCCTGGCCAAGGCCGATTCCGGACTGAAGCTCGAGCTGGCGGCGATGGACCTCGCCCCCGTGATCGGTGAGGTCTGCCGCCAGGCAGGAACGGTGCACCCGGAACGCCACATGCAGTGCGCGACTGTCGAGGCAACCATTGCCGGAGACGAAGACGCGATCCGGCAGCTGATTTGGATCCTGCTCGACAACGCCTTCCGGCATGCCACCTCCCGGGTCGAAATAAGGATCGCCACTGAAGGCGAGTGGGCGCGGATGACGATCTCGGACGATGGACCTGGCATCGAGCCCGAGGACAGAGAGCGCGTTTTCGAGCGGTTCTTCCGCTCCGACAAAGCTCGCCATGAACCAGGGGCCGGCCTTGGACTGTCGATCGCGAGGTGGATCGTGGATCAGCATCACGGACGGATCCTGGCGGGTGAGCGAGCGGGGGGCGGCGCGGCGATGTATGTGGACATTCCTTCCTTACGCCGCTCTTAGATACGCACGCGACATTGGTCGCATGTTCAACATCGCCCCCGACCACGCGATAGGCCTCTACTTCGGACTGCTCGCCTTGCCCCTCGCCTTGATCGCGATCAGGCTCCGCCCCGCGCGCCATCTGGTTCCGGGCACGGTGCTCGCTGCGTCGGTGCTGATGGCGATGTCCGGCGCGATCCACCTGGGCTTGATCGGCACGCACCGCGAGGAGACGATCACCGCGCTGCTCTTTCTATTCAATGGGGTCGCGTACATCCTGCTGTCCGTTGCGTTCACCTGGAGGTGGTGGCGGCCCGCCTCGGCTGGCCTTCTTGTCGCGACGCTGCTCGGCTACCTCGGTTACATCGCGCTTGGATTCGACAGCCCGGACCAGGTCGCCGTCGCCACGAAGCTGCTCGAGCTGACCGCGCTCGGTCTTGTGCTGGTACCGGTCCGGGGTGAGAGTCGCAGACGCACGATGCGATGGGCATCGCTGGCGGTCGCCCTACCGGCGCTCACCCTGATCACGGCCTCGACCGTCTGGATCGTGGACCTGGCCCGACCGGCGGATGCACAGCATGCCCACGCCGGAGCTCTGCTGCAGGCGACCAACGAGGTCGCGACGCCAGAACAGAACTCTGCCGCCGCCCGGCTATATGCAGAAACCAAGGCTGCGATCCTCAAGTACCAGGATCCAAAAGTCGCATACGCGGCGGGCTACCGCCCGGGCGGCCCCTCGAACATGCCGTCGAGCCACTGGATGAACCAGCGGTATGTCGACGCCGGATACGTGATGGACCCGCATCGACCTCAGGGACTGGTGTATGCCAACACGAAGCACGGACCCGTGCTGCTCGGCGCGATGTTTCAGATGAAGCGCATCGGCCAGTTCGGTCCCGACCCCGGCGGCCCCCTGACTGCATGGCATCAACACGAAAACATCTGCGTTACGCCGGTCGGGTTGGAGTTCAGCCTGATGACGCCCTTCGCAACCTGCCCGCTGGGCGCGATCGACGTCAGCGTGCCGCCGATGCTCCACGTGTGGATCGTCGACAACCCGGGCGGGCCATTTGCGGTGGACATCGATGAAGGAGTGGTGAAGTCAATTGATCGCGCATAGCGAGTCGAGCCGTCCCGAGGCAGTCTTCGTCCTTCTGTTGCTGCAGTCGATGCTGTGGACCGTCGCAGGTCTTTCCGCGATTCCGTTCGCCCTCGCCGGTGAGGTGTTCATGCTCGGCCTGGGCCTCGCTTCTCTGCTGGTTGCCCTGGCCACGTGCCTGCTGGCGATCGGCGTGCTGTGGCGGCGGCGGCGCGCCAGGCGCTGGGTGATCGCGGTGGAGATCACGAGCCTGGTCGGCTCGCTGATCCTGCTGCTTCTGCCGATCGGCGCCAACCACGGTCCGGTCGCGTTGATGACGAACCTGGCCCTCCCGATCGCGGTCATCCTGCTGCTGCACAAGCAACGCGAATCGTTTTCATAGATGGATGTTGTATATCGGGACGTCTGGGTGGCAGTACACGCATTGGCGCCGGGTCTTCTATCCGGACAAGCTGCCGCAGCGTGAGTGGCTTTCCTACTTTGCCGAGCGATTCCAGACCGTGGAGGTCAACAACACCTTCTACAACCTGCCCGAAAAATCTGTGTTCGAGCAGTGGAGGCAAAACACTCCCGCAGATTTCATCTTCGCGTTGAAGATGAGCCGCTACCTGACACATTTAAAGCGGCTCCACGATCCAGGTGAGCCAGTCCAGCGGTTCATGGAGCGGGCGGCGGCGCTGGGCCCGAAATGCGGCCCGATCCTGTTGCAGCTGCCGCCCAGCCATCGCGCCGACATCGAGCTTCTCGACCAGACGCTGGCGACGTTCGACTCGTCGGTCCGCGTCGCGGTCGAGTTCCGTCACGAAAGCTGGTTTGTGCCCGAAACGCGTGATGTGCTGGAGCGGAGGCATGCAGCGCTGTGCCTGGCCGACAACCCGAGGCGCAAGCAACCCTACTGGCGCACCGCCGAGTGGGGGTTTGTGAGGTTCCACGAGGGCACGGGCGCGAACGCGCCAGGGTATGAGAGAGATGCGTTGAGAACATGGGTGCAGCGCATCGCGGACACCTGGAAGCCGAGTGAGGACGTGTTCGTCTACTTCAACAACGACACCGGCGGCCACGCACTTAAAGATGCGGTCACTTTTGCGGAGCTGGCGCAGCGCGCCGGCCTGAGACCGACCCGCGTTCCTGGGCCGCCCTGAGGCGAAAGTGGGCTAAGGACGGGCTTTGAAAAGGGAGTGGGGCGGGGCCGGGAGGCGATTTGGGCATCTCAAAGGTGCGTGTGCATGCACTCGCGACACTAGGCGGGGCTGGAATCCGCCCGGAGCCGACACTGGGGCGTTCTGATACCCGCCAAAGCAACTGGCAGCTCCTTCGAGGCGATGCCGGCCGGATGATGACTGTCCCGCCAACGCTTACGTTCGGACCACCCGCGCGGGGTCCCGACTAGCTCCTTTCGCTAGCCTCTTGCAGCCAGGCGTCCCCGGCGAATGAGCGCCTCATCGGCGTCATCCGTCGTGACGACGCGGCGTCGGAAGTTTCGCAGGGCGAAGCGGTCGCAGGCCGTCTCGGCTGCTGAGGCCTTGCCCAGCACCTCGTGCAGGTACCAGTGCATCCACTCGTGGCAGTACAGAAAGCGCAGCACGTCGCGGCGCCCGCGAAACAGGACAGTCTCCGAAGCCCAGGCAAAACGCATGCCCTCGCCTCGCTTGCGCCTCGCCGCGAAAATCACAGGCTCCTTGAACGGCCGGAACGGAATGGGGACCTGGAGCACGATCCGGCTGTCCTCGAACTCGCATCGTGCCGCCAGGTGCGGGCTCCATCGATACCTGAGCGGCTTGATCACCACCTCGTAGTCGCAGCGCGGAAGGCCCTCCAGCGCGCGTCTGGCCTCCAGGCTGCTGAACCCCGCCAACTCGCTGCGGATCGCCACGGTCCGCACAGGTTACGCGTTCCAAGGTCAAAAGGAGAACCGAACTGCCGACCTCCTAGTTGTTCGGTTGGGAGCGGCTGAGGTCGCGTTCGAGGTCGCCTTCCATGCTGCGGGATGCGAGATCCCCGAGCGAAATGATCCCCTTGAGCTTCTTGTCCTCCATGACGAGGATCCGCTTGACGTCGTGAGCCTTCATCACCTGGACCGCATCGTCGACCGACTGATCCGGGCTGACACCCACGACCGAATTGCTGCAGATCTCATCGAGCGTCATCTTTGACGGATCCTTTCCGGTGGCGACCGCCTTGACGGCGATGTCTCGATCGGTCACGACTCCGCAGGGCGTCCCGTTGGTCATGACCACCACTGTTCCGATGCCGTGGTCCCGCATAGCGGCCGCGGCCTTGGTCACCGGCTCCTTCCCATCCATCGCCAGCGGGTCACGGGTCATCACGTCAGCGACTGTCTTTGCCATCAGCACCTCCAACCCCAGCCTGAGAATTTTCCCCTCGAACAGGAAACGCGCCGGCGCGGGAGGCTTACCTGCCGGCGGGTTCGTCGGGCACGATGCTGAGCCGGCGCTGAGGCTGGCGGCGCATGTGCAGCCGGATCACGGTCCCATCCGCAAAGTTCCGAATCTGCACGAGGTCGCAAAGCTGGTTCGCCAGCCAGAGCCCTCGCGGCGCGCCGGGAATAGCTGCCGGGCGCTGCCGGTCGGCGAGGGGATTGCTGAACCGGCCGCCGTCACGGACCTCAACCACGATGGCGGCATGCTCTTGCCAGATGCGCAGCTCGCCGCCTCCACCTCCGTGGCGGACGCTGTTGGTGGCAACCTCATTGACCGCGGTCATCAGCTCTTCCGCGCGGCCCGCGTCGAGGCCAATGGCGTGCGCATGACGCGAAACCAGGGATCGCAGCGACGCAAGATCACCAGGCCCGAATTTCATCTCGCCGACGCTGGTTGCGCGATCAGGCAGCGGCACGTCGAACGGCGCGCCTGATTGCTGGAGCCCACGAAATTCCTCGCTTTTGCGGACCTCGCTGCCTTCGACGACGTACTCGTGGCTGCGACGGGCTTCGTCGATCACCGAGCTGTCGAGCTTTTCCGTGTCGTATGGGCAGAGCAGCCACCACGGTTCGCCGTGCCCGAAGGCAACGTTCAGCAGGGACTCGTGACGCTGGCACTCGATCAGCTCATCGGCTGTGCGGCCTTTCCAGATCGGCTCTCCGATACCGCGCATGCGACGGCCTGAGCTGCGGTGGCGGCTGACGAAGTCGTGCCAGGCCGGGATGATGCGAGCTGGGTTTGACCCAACTTCGGCCATGTCGGCGAAGAGGACGTCGTCGGCGTGGTGGCCGAGCGCAACTCGAAGCATCTCAATCTTGTCGATCGACTCCACCACCAGCACTGGTTCGCCGGCCTGCACCCCGTCCCGGATGAAGGGCACCGTGCCGGCAATGAACTCCGCCCAGCCGGAGTAGAGCAGCGCCTCGTGGCGGAATTTCTCGAGGGGGTTCGCGGCGGAGATGCTCATCGGCCCACCGCGCCGCAGTGGCAGATCACCAGGCCTTCCATATCCGACCAGCCGGTCACCTTCATGACTTTCTGCAGCAGAACGGGAAGGCCGTGCAACAACAGGCGTCCTCCATCCATGGCTTCAGCAGCATCAACGAACGACCTGATCCCGCTGATGTCGCAAAAAATCAAGCCGCTGACGTCAAGGTGCATATTCCCGTCTCGTACGAACGCCAGGCTTAGCGACCGAGGCACCGCATCGGAGTTGGTGATGTCGATCTCGCCAGAGAAACAGAGGCCATAAGGCTCGAGGGTGCGCGTCACGACAAGCTGCTTGTCGGCGTAGATGCGACCCCCTTTGATGGCGGCGTCGATCAGATCGTCGATGCCAAAACCCTCCCCCGTCCAGAAATCCCCACACCCCTCCGCAACTCCCATTCTGACTAGAACCGCCAGGTGAGGCCGAGTACCTGGTGCAACTAAAAATCGAACCGCATAAGTAATCCTTGGGGTGAAGCGCGTTGTCTTGAATAGGGGAGCCTGGCCTGCAAGGGCCGGGCTTTCCACCTTTCTGGGTGCGCCCAGCCGCCGGTAGCGGTCCCGATTGCGGCGTTGTGCTTGATACATGAAGCGCACGACGCAGCGCGGCCGGACAGCACCTGTCACAGGAAGTCCGCGCGCGAACACCAGCGCTTCCCTGATCGACGCCTGGTGGGCCACCGTGCTGGCCGGCGACGTGTCCGAGCCACATCCGGTTTTCGGCGACGTGAAGGTCCAGCTGCATGGCAGCCGCTTGCGCCTGTCTGGCGAGCTCGAATCGGACGCCGAGCGCAAGGACCTTGTCGACCAGGCGCGCCAGCGCATCGGACACGGCATCGACGGAGTGGATGTCTCCGGCCTGAAGGTCACAAGTCGGAAGGAGAAGGCGGGGATCCTCGAGCAAACCCTCGGCTCAGCCTTTCCGAGCCGTGACGCGGCCGAGTTCGCTCGCGACTTCGTCATCAAGCACAGCCGCGTGGTGCCCAAGCACAGCGAGATCGTCGACGGGAATCACCCCGACATTCTCCGCAAACACGTGCCGGCCGATTTCGCACGGGCGGCGCGCAGGGCGCTTGACTCGGGGCAAGCCCTCTTGATACTCACGGTAGACGAGACAGAAGCGTTCAGAGTTCGAGAGCTGCTCGAAGAGGACACGCGCAGCGAGTGGACGGTGGCTGCGCCCCCGCAGCTGAGCGCCCGGACCAAGCGTTAGTGGCCGAGGTCTCGCGGCGCACTGCCCGTGGCCGCCGGCAGGCCTCGGCGCGCGATGCCACGAAGGAGCGCCTGAGCGCGAGCGAGATTGTTCGCATCGCCGGCCCCGGAGTCATCTCGGGTGGCGCGGACAACGACCCGGCCGGGATCGCAACCTATTCGATCGTCGGCGCGACGGTAGGGTTTGCGCAGAACTGGCTTCTCTTCCTGTCGACGCCAATGCTGATCTTCGTGATGCAGATGTCCGCGAAGGTGGCCAACGTCACGAAGAGCGATCTCGCCGGGCTGCTGCGCACGACATTCGGAGCCCGCGTCGCAACTCCCGCGGTCGTACTGATGGTGATCGCCAACGTCATCACGATGGGCGCGGACCTCCTGGCGATGGGCGCCGCCGTTCAGCTCCTGACCGGGATCAAATTCATCTATTGGATCGTGCCGATGGCGGCGATCATGGCTGGCGTCACGATCTTTCTCGACTACAAGGTCGTCAGCAAATACCTGTTGTGGCTGGTCGCGGTTTACGCGACGTATATCGTGGCCGCGCTGCTGGCTCGCCCTGACTGGGGGGATGTCATTCGCAGCACATTCCTGCCGCGAATCTCGCTGAGCCCCGACTACATGCTGGGCGCCGTGGCTCTCCTCGGCACGACGATCACCCCTTACCTTTTCTTCTGGCAGGCGAGCGGCGAAGTCGAGGAGAAGCGGGGAGTCCAATCCCTCAGCCGGACCAATCTCGACATCACCATCGGGATGATCTGGTCGAATCTGATCGCCTTCTTCATCATCGTCGCCACAGGAGCGGTCTTGTTCTCACACCACACGCAGATTCGAACCGCGGCAGATGCAGCCCGTGCCCTCGAGCCATTTGCGGGCCCGTACGCGACCCTGCTGTTCAGCATCGGGGTCATCGGCGCCGGCCTGCTCGCTATTCCCATCCTTGCCTCGTCCGCCGCATTTGGAGTCGCCGGGCTCGCCGGCTGGCGCCGCGGGCTCGGCCGCAATCCCAAAAACGCGCCTCAGTTCTACGTGGTGATCGGTCTTGCGTTCCTGGTTGCCATGGAGCTGGCCGTTTCAGCGGTGGATCCGATCAAGGCGCTGTTCTACTCGCAGGTGCTCGACGGCGTCATCGCGCCGGTGCTGATCGTGCTTCTCCTGATGCTGACCTCGAGCCGCACCCTGATGGGCGACTTCGTCAACGGGATCCCCACCAAGATCTTCGGATGGGGGGCAGCGGTGGTGATGTTGCTCGCCGACGTCGCCATGGTGTATCAGGTGGCGACCAAAGGGCTCCCTTAAGCAGCAAGCTCGCTGACGTTCGGCAGGATCTCGTGCTCGTAAAAGCGCATGAAACCCTTCTGGTCCGGACCGACCTGGTGCACATACACATGATCGAAACCGGCCTTGACGAACTCAGCAATCGCCTCGAGGTGTCGCTCAGGGTCAGGCCCGCAGACCACCTCTTTGGCCACGTCATCAGGCCGCACGGCGCGTGCCGCCTCTTCGATGTGTGAGGGCCGAGGCACCTCGTTCTTGAAGCGGCCGTGAAGACCGGCGTTCGGCCACACCTCATGTGCCATCCGGACCGCCTCTGCCTCAGTCTTTGCCCAGCAGACCGTGACCTGCCCGTAGAGGGGCTTGCCTTTGCCGCCCGCCGCTTTGAAAGCGGTTGGCGTGTCAGGGGATGGATCGGTGCAGATCATGCCGTCCGCCACGCGCCCGGCCAGCTTGGCTGCCTGATCGCCGGCAGCGGCCATGTAGATCGGCAGCGGCTTCTCGGGAAGGTTGTAGATGCGCGCGTCGTGTACCTCAAAGAACCTGCCGTGATGGCTGCGCTCCCCACCTTCGTGGAGCAGGCGCAACACCTCGACTGCCTCTTCCAGCATGTCCTGGCGCATGTCCGGCGGCGGCCAGAGCTGGCCGGTGACGTGCTCGTTGAGGCTTTCGCCGCTGCCGACACCGAGGAAGAATCGGTCAGGCATCAGGCAGGCCACCGTCGCCGAAGCCTGGGCGACGATCGCTGGGTGCATGCGAATCGTCGGGCAGGTCACCCCGGTCCCCACACGCAGCTGCTTGGTCTGAGTCGCGATACCGCCGAGCACTGACCAGACAAAAGGAGCGCTGCCCTGCTTGTCCGTCCAGGGGTGGAAGTGGTCGGAGATGAGCGCAAAGGTGAAGCCGCTGTCCTCTGCCGCTTGCGCCAGGTACACCAGCTCATGCGGCAGGCGCTCCTCGCTGGAGAGGGTGTAGCCAAGCTGGACATTCCGCGTGCGGGTTCGCGTCGCTGCCAATTCATTAAGGACAACGCTCGCGCGTAGGGCTCGTACGCGACGCGTTCCTGAAGCGAGGCATATTGATGCGAGCGCCCGAAGTGGCACAGCCACCGCGTCCCGACGGTAAGTCCGGCGACCTTGCCGCTGCGGTCATCCACGACGCTCAGCGCCTGGTCAGCCTCGAGGTCGCGCTGGCGAAGCAAGAGATCAAGGACCTCGTGATGGCGAATGCGGTCGCGGCGGGGCTGATCGCGGCAGGCGGGCTGTTGCTCTTGCTTGGGGTGCTGGTGGCGATCCCGTCGCTGGTCGTCCTCCTCATCCCGTGGCACTGGGAGGCGGCACTGGCGTGGGTCGTGCTTTATGTGGCGATCGGCGCCGGTCTCGCTTTTTACGGGAAGACCCGCTTTCGCGTCGGCCTGCCCGCCAAGACACTTGCAAGTTTGAAGGAGAGCAAAGAATGGGCGCTTCGGCGGATGAGATCGACCGTCAGATAAGCGAGACCCGTGACCATATCGACCAGAACCTCGGCGTGCTGGAAAAGCGCGCCGCCTCCAATGCGATGCGGTACGGGCGGATTGCCGCAGTCGTCCTCGGCGTGGTAACGGTCGCCGGCGTCGGGGTGCTCGTCTATCGGCGGATGAACCGGCCGTCGCGAAGAGAGCAGCTGCAGGGCATGGTCCTGGAGGTGCTGAAGGATCTGCCCGATTCGTTGCGCGACCTTCCGGATGAGGTGACGTCACGACTCAAGAAGCCGCTGCCGTCAGTCAAGGTTGTCGTCAACGGAGAAGAGGCGGGCCAGGAGCCGGGAATGCTCGAGAGCGTCGTACGCAAGGTTGCGCCCGCGGTCGTCGGTACGGCGTCGACTGCCTTGATCGAGCGTTTCACGCGCTCATCCGAACCCGAGCGCTCCGCCGTTCCCGCCTACGACTGATTCGGTGAGCGGGCTCCGGCGCGTGGCAGACCGCGTACGGGGAACCGTCCCGTTCCGGGTGATCACCGCGTTCGGCGAGAGCCAGGCGAGCAACTACGCGGCGGCCCTGGCGTTCTCGGCCTTTCTCGCGATGTTCCCGATGATCCTTGGGGCTCTCTCCATCATCGGTCTCGCGATCCGCGACCCCGGCACCGAGGCCCGCTTCCAGTCGCTCATCTTGCAGCTCTTCCCGGGCAGCGCCCAACCCGAGCTCCAGCATGCGATCCTCGGCGTGAAGCAATCAGCGGGGTGGTTGGCCCTGGTTTCGTTGGGCGGCCTGGTTTGGAGCGCCAGCGGGATCTTTGCCACGATGGAGTTCGCGCTGACGCAGATCTTCGGCACGAAGCAGCGCGACATGCTGCGGCAGAAGCTCATGGGCTTCGTGATGATGCTCATCCTCGTCGTCGCGTTGGGCATTACGGTCGGCGCGAACTCCGCCTCTGGATACCTTTCGCAGTACATCCCGTACGCGTGGGTGCTGAGCTTTGTCATCGGCGCCGCCGTCATGGTGTTGCTGCTGGTCCTCCTGTACCGCTTTGTGCCCAACCGCACGTTCAGCCTGCGCGAGGTTCTTCCCGGCGCCGTCCTAGCCGGCGTGCTGATCGAAGCACTATCGCTCGCGTTTCCGCTTTACACGCGCTTTGCCGGCAGCTTCAACTCATATGGCGCGCAGTTCGGCCTCTTTTTCCTCATCGCCACGTGGCTGTATCTCCTGAGCGAGCTGCTGCTGCTGGGCGCGGTCTACAACCGGTTCCGGCTGGGCCAGCCGGCCACCAAGGGGCTGATTGCGAGCCCAGCTGATGAGTCTCACGAGCCCGAACGGGCGGTGGACGTCATCCGGCGCAAGAAGCGTGGAAGCTCGGCTCCGGACACGCGCCCACGGCCCGCGCCCGGAGTTGAGCGCCGTTCGGCGCTGCAGCGCGGAATTCTCGCCGTGCTCGTCGGTGTAGCGGTCGCCGGCGGCGTGATCAGGAGGCGGGCGCGTCGTTCGATCGCGAGCTAGGCGGTCAATCCCTGTTGTCAGTACTGAGAGCGGCCGTGGGCGTTACCCCTATGAGCGGCCGAGGGCGTCCGGCAGATCGGACGGGCCGCTGATGACTTAAAGGAGGTTCGTCTTTTGGGAACACTGCTGTTCATCGTGCTCGTCATCCTCGTGCTCGCCGTGCTGCTTGGAGCCGGCGGATACAGCGTTCGACGCTACTGGAGCCCGGCAGGCTCAGAGGTCGTCGAAACAAGTGATACGACTGGAGGTGGCGCAGGCGCCGGCATCGCGGCCGCGATCCTGGCCCTTCTGGTGCTGATTCTCTTGTTCTTCGGCTTCACGCAGTGGAACTGGTTCGGCGCTCGACAGATCGCGCCGTCCAACAACCCGACGGTTTCCAGCCCGGCCCCGACCAGCAACACCGGCGCTGGCGGCGGTACGGCAGCTTCGCCCGCGGCATCGCCGTCCGCGTCCGCGTCGCCCTAAACCGTCTGATCTTCTGCAGCGAACTGGGGGCCGCGCCTGAAGGCCGGCCCTCTTTCATTACCGAGAACTGAAGAAGGAGGTAAGAGCATGGCCATCTCGACGAAGAGACGGGAGCAGATGCCGGCTGAGAAGTTCGCCTTTCCCAAGGAGCGCAAAGAGCCTCTCAACGACGCAAGCCACGTGCGCAACGCCATCGCGCGTTTCGACCAGGTCGAAGGCGTGAGCGATTCCGAGCGCGAGGCAGCCTGGCGCCGCATCCGGTCCGCGGCCAAAAAGTACGGCGTCGAAGTCACCGCCAGGGGCTGGCGGTCCTTGATGAAGGGAGGCAAATCGGGCCAAAAGACTCGGCGCAAGCCGAGCCACTAAGGCTTCGCGGCCGGGTAATCGGCTGCGTCAGGAGCGTTTTTCTCTATAGGGAGTCCGTCGCGTTGAGTCGGCTTGAAAGGAGGTAAACCGACAGTGGTTGCGTTAATCGTTTTGATCCTGCTTCTGCTGCTCCTCGGTGGGGGTGGATTGATGGCACCGGCGCTGCACATTCTGTGGATCCTGCTCGTGATCGGGCTGGTCCTGTGGGTGCTCGGTTTCTTCATTCGAGGAGCCGAAGGCAGAGGCCGCTGGTACGGCTGGTAGCCAGCTGATCGCGGCCAAAGGCGCCCGCTTCGGTGGGCGCCTTTCTCCTTTTCCGGGGGAGCGGGGCCCTGTAGTAGCAACGACTCCTACACCTGTACGGCGACAGATTTCCAGGCGCGTCGATACTTGCTGCAAGCCCAGGCTGGTGGGCAAAGGGGGAAGGGGATGGGAATCGTTCAGCTTCCGGTTGGGCGGCAGCGCGCCGACAAGGAGAGGATGGCCCTGCGTGGCGGGGTCGTGGTCAAGGTGATCCCGGTTAGACCGCTGCACGTTATGTCGACGAATGAGGCGGCCAGGCCGGCCTACTGCTCCGGTTGCGCCGCGCCGATCGAGTTCGGGGCCGTTGTTCGCGGGCCCGACGCGTACTGCAGCGTCGAGTGTTCGCTGGGCCCAGGAGGTGACCGCCCCGCCTAAGCGCCGGCTCTAGGCTTATCGCACCAGATGCGAAGCCTCCTACTCTGGTGCGCGCAAAACCGATGGCTCGCGACGCATGTTCCCCGCTGGGGATTTGCGCGGCGGGCGGTCAAGCGTTTCTTGCCAGGCGAGCAATTCGACGACGCCCTCAAGGCCGCCATCGCATTCAAAGCGCAAGGGATAGGCGCCCTCCTCACTCGGCTCGGCGAGAACATCACGGACCTCTCGGAAGCGCGGGCGACAGTCGAACACTACGAGTCGGTCGTTTCAAGCGCGTCGGCCGCCGGCGTCGATTTTGAAATCTCGGTAAAGCCGACGCAGGTCGGCCTCGACATCGACGCAGACGCTGCGTACGCGAACCTGGAAAGGCTGGCCAATGCCGCGGCGAAGGCAAAGAGCTTCCTGTGGATCGACATGGAAGGCAGCGCCTATACGCAGGCGACCCTGGACCTTTACCGGCGGGTGCTGGCGGATCACCCCCGGACGGGGGTCTGCCTGCAGGCATATCTCTACCGAACCGTTGAAGACGTTCTCGACCTGATGCCGCTGAAGCCGGCGATCAGGCTCGTCAAGGGCGCGTACGCGGAGCCTTCTGATCGCGCCTTCACCGGCAAGAAGGACGTCGACGCGAGCTACCTGGCGCTGTGCGCGCTCATGCTGCCGGAGGTCAAGCGCGGCAACCTTCGCCTGGTGCTCGGGTCCCACGACGTGGAGCTGATCGCGCGCGTCACGCGCTTCGCGCGTGCGCTCGGGATGGAAAACGCGAAGGTCGAGGTGAACATGCTCTACGGGATCCGCACCGATCAGCAGGTCCGGCTGGCAGCCGAAGGCTACGTGGTGAAGGACCTCATCTCGTACGGCGACGCCTGGTACCAGTGGTACCTGCGCCGGCTGGCCGAGCGTCCCGCCAACGTGATGTTCGTCGCGAGGCAGCTCGTTCCTTAGAGGCTCAGGTCTTCGTCAGGAAGATGTCGAACTCGATGGTGGCCGTCGGGTCGACGGTGACAAATGGCGCCTGCGGAGGGCTCACTCCGTAGTCAGTCATGTTGACCGTCAGCGTGCCTGCGATCTCGACCTTGTCGCCGACCACCTGGGCTTTGGCGGCAGCGGTGACATCCTTGCTGACGCCGTGGATGGTGAGCTTGCCCGGCGCCGACACGTCGACCTGCGCGCTCGACAATGAGCCCGGAACCGATGTGGATGTGGCGGTGAAAGTTGCGTTTGGAAATTGCTGGACCGCGAGCTGCCGTGTCACGATGCCATCGCGCTGGCTCACATTGCGACCCGCGACCTGATCGACGCTGTGCAGGCTCGTCAGGTTGGCCGTCAGGGCGATGCCGCTGACCGTGTAGCCGTTCGAATCCCCGCTGATCGTCAGGCTGCCGGTGACGTCCGACGTGCGCGCGACGGCAAGGTGCTTGGAGCTCTCGCCCGCGAAAAGCTCCTGGACCCTGTATCCGACGAGCGAGCCAGAGGCGATGTTCCATTTTCCGGTCAGGCCGGTCGCGCTCGGCGATCCAGGCGCCGTGCTGGGCGTGGAGCTGCTCAGCCCGAGCGTGGCGGGCGAGGTGCGCAGCCCTGAGAAGAAATAGATGTAGCCGCCGGCGCCGATCAGGGCGACGACGGCGACACATGCCGTGGCGGCGACGATCAGGTTTCTTTTCATCTCATGGATTCATCAGGAGTGGGGCCGGCATTTCACCGGCCCCCTAGTGTCGAACCTATTGGCGCTGACGCCAATCTACGGGACTGTCGGGACCTGGCCGGCGTTTTCCTGCGCTTCGCGGGCCGCGCTCTCGCCGGCTTCGTGCGTCGCGTCTTCGTTGGACACGAACGTGCCGGCTGCGGTGCCCGGCGACGGGCTCGCTGCCGAGGCGACGACCAGGGTCGTGCTGTAAAGCACGGCGCCCGTCACGCCTCCGATGAGCATCGACCCCGCGATGGCAGCGGCGGCCACTGACTTGCGAATGCCGTTCATGGTTTCTCCTCCTTCGTTGGTAATCGCTCCGCTGAGCGTCGAAACGAAGGCTGATGGCGGCGGCTCAGCGCGGAGTGTGAGAAATCTGTGAGATTGATGTAAGGCGCAAAAAAAAGCCGGCGGCGCGTGCCGCCGGCCTTCTCAGACCCGATTTACCTGGTTCGGCGCTCCGCCGGCTCTGGCATCTCGCTCTCGTCAGGCTTCATCCCGGGTTCTCCCATGAGGTCCGGCTTCTCACCGTCGCCTTCGCCCATCGGATGAGCCTGCTCCTTGTGGTTCTTGACCTCTTCAGAGTTCGCGAACTCCTGGTCGCAAATGTCGCATTTCAACTGCGTAGTCCTCCTATTCGAGGTATGAAGCGCCCGAACCTTGCGGCCCAGGCGCTTCACTGATAAAACGCCCTGGATCCATCACGTACTGATGCCCTTCCAGCGCGTTCTCCCTGTGTGGCCAGAACATTTGAGGAAGCCGGACTGCACGGAGGACAAGAGATGGACACTCTGCGAGAGAGGCTGAAGAGCGAGATCGACCGTCCCACGATCAAAGAAATCGACCCGCGGGCTGGCATGGCGGCCGTGCTGGTGGTCGCGATCGTGGCCGCGGGCGTGGGCTTTGTGCTCTACCGGCGGCGTCGCCGGCTTTCGCTCGCGAGTCGGCTCCAGCACGCCCTCCCCGACGTCGACGACATCCGGGCGTCGATCAAGAAACCGCTGGAACGAGTCGTAAGAGCTCTGTAGGGGACCCGCTCAGGCGGCCGAGGCGCTGAGCTTCAGCTCCTTGGCCGGCGAGGGTGTCTGGAGCGCCGAAACGACGTACTTGCGCGCCAGCTTGTAGCCGCGCGCGGTGAGCTCTTCGGTATGGCTGAAGTCTGCCGGGGAAACCGCCACAGCGTCGGGGGTGGGCAAAACATGGATGTCTACCAGCTGCTTGTAGGCAGCGACTTCAGCGTCGAGCTTCTGCTCGACGAACCGGGCGAGGGCGAACAGCGCCATGCCCAGCGCGTTGGTCGGCTCCTGGCGCAGCCAGGGGTAGCCGACGGGTAGCACGAAGATCCGCGTCGCGCCAAGCTCGATCGCTCCTGCGATAGGGGTGTGGTTGGCGACGCCCCCGTCGATGAATTCCCGCCGGCCGATGGTGACCGGGGGGAAGATGCCCGGGATGGCGGTACTGGCCAGGAGCGCCGGCACGGCGGGCCCGCTGGACATCAGCACTGCGCGCCCAGTCTTGAGCTCGGTGGTGATGACATGCACCGGAATCGCGGCCTCCTCGAGACGCTCGTAAGGAAGATGCCTTTCCAGGACCGACTTGAGGTTTGAGTTCGAGATCATGTGGTTGCTGCGGCCGAGCAGGCCTCGTGCGCCCGACCAGGGGCTGATGGGGAAGATGTCCTGGCGTCGCAGCCCGCTCCAGATCGCGCCCAGGCGCACAGCACCTTCGTGGCACGGGTCGGCCGCGATGAAGGCGGCGTTGACAGCCCCAACGGAGGTGCCGATCAAGAGGTCTGGGCAGATGCCGGCTTCAGTGAGGGCTTGCAGCATGCCGACCTGCACCGCTCCGAGGCTGCCGCCTCCTGAGAGGACGAAGGCCGTTCGGCCGCTCCCCTCCGGCCTCATCGACCCAGGGGTTCGGCGGATCATGTTGGTTGCTTGGTATCGCGCGCGGCGGCTCGCCGCTCGCGAAGGGTCTCCAACATGACTGCGGCGTCGACCCGATCCCACAGCCTCCAATCGGATTCGGACTGCCAGACCTGGTCGAGCAGCGACTCGAGCTGGGTATGAAGGTCGGGTGCGTCAGACCGGTTTCTAAATCTCATGCTCTCTCCCTGTCCTGAAAACGCACAAACATCTGGAACTGCGCTCATACCGTTGAACGGTTCTCGAATTCCACCGATGAACGGTTTGTTACGGCGACACTCAGACCCAGACCGGGGCTGACGACGCATCCAGGCCAAGCTCTGACGTGATCTGCTTCGCCGTTGGGGCGGTGGACTGGGTGGTGGGCACCGTCCAAAGCTGGAAGCCGCCGCCCGGAATGGCCGGGGCCAGGTAGGCCAGCGCCTTGCCGTCCGGCGAAAAAGCCGGCACCGCGACCTGCTGACCTCTGGCGAGGACTGCTGTCGGACCCAGTGTGTGGGTGGCGGGGTAAAAGCTTGCGATCGCGACCTCCGCCGCCAGGGCCTGGCCGTGAGTGCACACCATCGCCAGCAAGTGCTCATCCGCGGAAATTGCCGGCTGGAGGCAGCCGGCCTCAGGATCCGTGAGCGGGACTCCGGTTGTTCCTGGGCGCGCCTGAAACCACAGCTGCGAGTGGACCCTGGACTGGTCGTCGATCGAAAAGCGCGTGAAGATCAACCCGCCGCTTTTCAGCGGGAGCGGGCTGACATCACCACCGGTGTACTGGTTTGGAAACGTCCACCGAACCGCGGCCTTTGAGCTCGGGTCCGCCGGGCTCGCGAAGATCGACAGGTCGACTCGAAAAATGTTGTACGGATCCTTCGGGTCGTAGTCGTAGAAAAGCTGGCCGTCGGCGCTGAAGCGGGGATAAAACACCCAGTGGTTCGCTTCGACCGAGGGAGAGCTGTTGTGCGTCAGCTGGCTTTCGATGCGGCCGCCGCGGTCGAGGAGATACATCTCTGAGGCGTTTCCCTCGCGGCTGACAGCGACCAGCCGGTTGCCGGTCGGGTCGGCGGCGGGCTGCATCCAGCCGTTGTCCGGAGTGATCTGGGAGAACTTCCCGCCCTGGAGCCGGTAGATGGCGCCGGCCTGGACCACGTAGATCGTGCCCGGCAAAGACGGCCCCGCCGTCTGGGTCGGCCGCTGGACGTGAGGACGGCCGGCTTTCAGGTAGTCGGCCGCGTGGTAGACGCCGATCCCGAAGGCGAGCATAGCCAGCACGAGTGCCCCCGAGATGAGCGCGCGCTTCATGGAAGGCGCGTGCTTCAGGGATACCGTGCTCATGGAAAGCTCTGATGAACCAGGGGCAGGATCGTGCCCCAATCAGGCAGGACGACCGCCTGGCCGCCGACCCAACCTTCTGATGTGTAGGGAGGGACGAGCACCACCCTGTGGATGCCCGATCCGTCGAATTCGCCGGCCATCGACATGAGCTGTCGCACTCGGGTCAAACCCATGCTCGTCTTGATCTCTCCGTTGAAAGCCTTGGCCAGGGCGGGCAGGTCGGCCACGTTGAGATGTGAGGCCTCGGCCTTGATCGCGAGCAGCACCTGTTGCTGGCGCTCGGAACGGGCGAAGTCTCCGCGCAGGTCTCCGTGGCGCGAGCGCACGTACTGCAGCGCGTGGACTCCATCGAGGTGCGAAGCGCCCGGGAGGACCGCGACCCGGTAGTAGCCATAAGGATCGCCGTCGGCCGCGAGGTCTGAGGGGTAGAAGTCATCCATCACCGGGTTCGTCACGGTGACGTTGACCCCGCCGAGCTGATCGATCAGCTTGACCAGCCCGTTCAACCCAATCCAGGCGTAGTCGTCGATGTGGACTTTGAAGTTGCTCTCCACCGCCGCGACCGCGGCCTGTGCCCCACCAAGCTGATAGGCCCAGCTGATCTTTCCCGAGCCCTCGTTCGGGATCGGAACCCAGAGGTCTCGCGGGATCGAGAGCATCGTCGCCTGCCGGGTTCCCGGGTCGACCCTGACCAGGATCATCGATTGGGTATTGAGGCGGTCGGGCGGAAACTTGGAGTCATCGTCAGAGCCCAGCAGCAAAACCGT